>Ga0247609_10001503_pt1 | contig 27533 bp, 19 predicted proteins | sample 172DNAGHGlowgp2_FD_193487 | JGI IMG/M metagenome (GOLD analysis project Ga0247609, IMG submission 193487) | Sheep rumen microbial communities from Palmerston North, Manawatu-Wanganui, New Zealand - 1728 DNA GHGlow gp2 | ecosystem: Host-associated > Mammals > Digestive system > Stomach > Rumen ...
GGATGATGGTCGCCATCTTCTGCAGGTACTGTTTGCCCTTGCTCCACATGTGGATAGTGGCATTGCGGGCAGTAGGTTTGCGATAGGGCGGCAGCTCCATCACGAACTGCGTCTTGTCGTGTTTCAGGAAGGTTTTGCTCATGATGATGGCGGTGATGGCAGCCACCAGGATACCGATCAGATAGATGCTCATCAGGATGAGGCCTTGATTGGCTGTGAAGAAGGCGGCAACCAGCAGCAGATAAGCCGGCAGACGTGCTGAGCACGACATGAAGGGCACCGTCAGGATGGTCACCAGGCGGTCACGACGGTTCTCGAGAGTGCGAGTGGCCATGATGGCAGGTACACCGCAGCCAAAACCGATGAGGTAGGGGATGAACGACTTGCCGTGCAGCCCCACGCGGTGCATGACGCGGTCCACAATAAATGCTGCACGTGCCATGTAGCCGCTGTCCTCAAGCAACGAGATAAAGAAGAACAGTATCAGAATTTGCGGCAGGAACACGAGTACACCACCCACGCCGCCGATGATGCCGTCCACAATCAGGTCTCGCAAGATGCCGTCGGGCATTGCGTTACCGATCCATTCGCCAATCCAACCGATACCGCTTTCGATCCATCCCTGAGGATAGGCTCCCAGGGTGAAGGTGGCCTCAAACATCAGCCACATCAACACCAGCAATATGGGGAGCGCTAGCCAGCGGTTGGTCAGCAGACGGTCCATCGAGTAGCCGGGCTTGGTCTCGCCGGTAGTGCGCTCGGGGTTGGGGGTGAGCGCCTCGGCAAGTGCTCCGCGCACGAAGCCGTATTTCAGGTCAGTCACAATGCTCGTGATGTCGTCGTTGAAGTCGCGCTCAATGCGCTGGCGCATCTCGGCAGCGGTCTTTTTCACGTCCTCGGCATTCTCCTTGCCTTCAATCAACTGGATGGCATGCTGGTCATTCTCGATGATCTTCAGCACGGTATAGCGGTCCAGTTCGGGACACATTTCGCCCAGTTCCTTGAGACAATCCTCGATGAGAGCGCCGTAGTTCACGTTGTGGTGCAGTGTCTCTTGCTCGCTCTCGTCGATAGCTGCCATCGCGGCTTCAAGCACATCTTTCACGCCGTGGCCATTATAGGCAGTCACAGGCACCATCCTAGCCCCCAGCAAGCGGCTCATCATCTCGATGTCTAGCTGATCTCCGCTTTTCTCCAGTTCGTCCCACATGTTCAGGGCGATAACCATCGGGATGTTCATGTCCATGATCTGGGTCGTCAGGTACAGGTTGCGCTCCAGGTTGCCGGCATCAACTATGTTAAGAATGGCGTCGGGATGATTGTCACGGATGTAGGTGCGGACATACATCTCCTCGGGCGAATATTCGGTCAAGGAGTAGGTGCCGGGCAGGTCCACCAGCTGCACCTTGCGGCCACCGATGTTAAACCAGCCTTCCTTGCTGTCAACGGTCACACCGCCGTAATTGCCCACCTTTTCCTTGGCGCCAGTCACGCTGTTGAACAGTGATGTCTTGCCGCAGTTGGGATTACCGATCAGGGCGATGCGCAGCACGTCATCGGCCATCGGGTCAACACCGGCCACGGTGGTCTCGACGATGCCGTTAAAGGCGTCTTCCATATCACAGAATTCTGCTTCCTTGTCGGTGACTTCGACCTGGGCGGCTTCGCTGTGGCGAAGCGAGATGTGTGACCCTAGGATCATGTATTCCACGGGATCCTTGAGTGGCGCATTCTTGAGCACAGTCACCAGGGCTCCTCTCACGAAACCCATCTCCAGCAGTCGCTGGCGGAAGGCACCGTCGCCCATCACGCGCACCACCTGTACGGTCATGCCCACCGGCTCGTTGTCGAGCAGACGTGTGACGATATTCTGGTTATTATCTTGGTTCTTAATCATGTCGTGTTGATATATTATTCCAATTTGCAAAATTATAGCTCTCCACAATGTCCTGCAATCCCTTTTTTTGATGTTTTTCGCTGAAAAAGTATCCCCATTTATGGGGATAAAGTGAGTAAATTAGAGATAAAATCTTAACAAATGTTAAATATGTAATCCCGATTAAACTTTTTGATTTTTCATTAGTCTTTATATTGACTTCAATGAAGATTTAACTGCTTCAAACAAGTAAAACTGACTTTTTCTTAATAATAAAACACTTCAACCTTGTGCCGAACTGCTGACGAAGCATCACTAGACACAGAACATATAGGTCCCGATCGACTATCAATAGTCTCGGGACTTTTGTTTTTGTATCAAGCAGCAATAATAGCTGGCATGCGAGATCCTTTCGCCCCACGCTAAGTCGCCAAGATGCTAAGTTTAATGTGGGTTGATTGTCAATCAGTACGTTAGTAGCTACCAGTGTGTCATAATTGCGACACGGTAATGTAACCGTGCTAACGCACGGGAAATTAAACAAATTAATTATAAAAATATTAATAATATAAACAAGTTATTAATTTTAATTCAAATATTTATTTAATTTGGCTTCGCAGAGCTAAAGGTTCTCGCCCATAGGACGGTTATAATTCTAGCAATTGATTTATGACGTACCCTCTCGGGGTGTAGATGGCCCAAGAGCTAGTGCTTTGAGGGTAAATCTTAGTCCACTAGCGTTTTGCGCCATCTCCTCTATCTTTGGGGTGGTTACATCTTCAGATAGAATGCGCCAGTTAGGGCGATGTATTCGCTGGTGAAGGCGCCGTCGCTGTGGGCGATGGTCAGCGTGTCCTCGTGGTATGGTAGGTTGCGATGGGAGAAGAGCCACAGGGTGCGCTTGGCAATGGCACCATCTACAGGGATGACACGAGTCACCTGACGCACTGGCAGGGATGCAAAAGTGGCAGACTCGATGATCTCCTGCTCGGCATCGGTGGGGGTGATGAGCGCCAACGAACCTTCGCTAGTCAGCAGACGTGATGCGCCCTCGATGAGTTGGCGATAGGAGAGTGAGCCGGTGTGGCGTGCGGTCGTGCGGGCATCGCCAGTGGGCAGAATGCCATTGGTGAAGTAGGGTGGGTTGGAGACGATGAGGTCATAGTGTGTCTCTACATCAATTCCATTGAAGTCACCATCGATGGCAGTCAGTCTTTCGCTCCATGGTGAATTCTCAAAATTCAGCTTCGCTTCCTCGATGGCATCATGGTCGATGTCTATGGCGTCAATTTTGGCTGACGGGTTGCGCTGGGCTACCATCAGGGCAATGACCCCGCAGCCTGTGCCCACATCAAGCACCCGCCTTGTTCCCTCCAAAGGACACCATGCGCCCAGGAGGACACCGTCGGTGCCCACCTTCATGGCAGTGCGGTCGTTGACAACACTGAATTGCTTGAACCTAAAAATTTTTTCTCGTCCCATAAATCGCCCACAAATATAATGATTTTATTAATTAGGAGTTATTAATTAGGAGTTAGGAATGTTTTTTCTTGTCGTTCTCGGCCACGCCAAGGCGAGGCCCTACACCCCTCACCGCTCACTCCTTATTTCTAATTCCTAGCTCCTAATTCCTCACTCCTCCTCTGGCACAGTTTTTGCTATTTAGTGAGCGCGTCGGTCAAGTATAGAGTTAAAAAAATACGCATTTAGCATTTTTTCACGCTAAAAACATCGCGCGTACCTATTTTACTTTATAACTTGCAACACTTTTTCAAAGACATCTTAAACTTTTCTAAATTTTATTCGTCTAAAAGACAGAAGAATTATTAATGAATTTTTAAAACGTAATAATTATGAAGTATCGAATTTTAACTATGGTTGGACTGCTGGCCCTCAGCGCCGGCGCGTTCCTACAAGCACAGGACTACGACGACATCTATTACGATGCTGCCAAGTCCACCAAGACGACCAAGGTCGTTAAGCCCGCCAAGACGGTTGCTGTCTATGGCGAAGTGCCTGATACCTATAAGGTAGCTGCACAGAGCAATTATCGTGTCGAGCGCGACGAGGACGAGTATAACCGTCGTGGCGCTTATGATCCATCTAATGCTTCCTATGAGATTGACATCAATGGTGACACGATCTATCTGAATGACTCGATCTATGAAGAGGCATTTGCTAACACCCGTCGCATCGAGCGTTTCTACAACCCCGATATCGTTATCCTGAGCGATGACGATGATCTGGTTGAGCTCTATTATAGCGAGACACCTACAGTCAATCTGATCGTAGGAAGTGATTGGGGCTATTCCTCTTTCTGGGATTCCTATTATCCCTGGTACACTGGTTATTATTATCCCTGGTATCATCACTACAGGCCCTGGTATACCTATGACTACTGGGGTTGGGGCTGGGGCTTCTCAGATTTCTACTACACTAGGTGGTATGGACCCCGTCTGTGGGGTTGGAATTATTGGGGACCTCGTCCCTGGTCTAACTGGCCTCATGGATATTGGGCTGGCTGGGATGGCGTAAGGCCTCATCACAATGGAGGTTACGTTCGCCCGGGCCAAGGTGGCCTCAATTCAGGTGGACATCGTGTGGGTCTGGCCAGCAACCGCAACGGCCGCGGTCGTGTTGATGCTAGAGGCACCAATCGCAATGGCATCTCTGCCCACAGCTCTAGCGGTAATCGTCCCTCGGGCATAGGAACTACGACCTCTCGAGGATCACGTGGTGGCTATGCTTCCGGTCGTGGTGTCGGCAATATGGGCTCACGTGGCAGCAGTGGTGTAACAACCCGCAGCAGTGGCGTATCACGCACTCCCTCATCTGGTAGCAGTGGTCGTTCCTATAGCGGAAGCTCCAGCAGTGGTAGCCGTTCCTATAGTGGTGGTAGCCGTTCCTATAGTGGTGGCAGCCGTTCCTATAGTGGTGGCAGCTCCAGCAGTGGCGGTAGCCGTTCAGGCGGTGGCTATTCCGGCGGTGGCGGCGGTGGCGGTAGCCACGGAGGATCGTCGGGCGGTGGAGGACATCGTCGCTAACATCCAGCACACACATGTAGATTAGTAATGTTATCTGAATTCTAATAACTATTGAAGATATGAAGAAGAAAGTTTTTGCCCTCTTATTGTGCGGACTTCCTCTCCTGATAAACGCACAGGACGCCTTTGATGTCCTGCAGATGTCACAAACCGAACTCCGAGGCACCTCGCGCTTCCAGTCGATGGCAGGGGCCTTCGGAGCCCTCGGAGGCGATCTCTCGACACTCACCCAGAACCCTGCCGGTATCGGTGTCTATCGCAATTCCGACTTGGGTATCACCTTAAGCCTGGACTTCAACAGCACCAAGGCTGGTGTTAGTACCTCTAACGAGACTAAATTCAATGTCAATAACGTTGGCTATATCGGTGCTATTCGTCTTGATAGTGAGACTGTACCTAACCTGAACTTTGGTTTCTCCTACAATCGACTGCAGTCCTATAACCGTCATTATGTGGGCGGTGTGGCTAATATCCCGACCTCGATGAGTAACTTCATCGCCGACGAGTTTGTCAATATGCCGGGTTACTCGTCTGCCGACCTCTATTGGGATGACGATTTCAATCCCTACTTTGATGGTTATGCTCCCTGGGCTGCTGTGACGACCTTTGACATGAAGACCAACAACAATGGCTATGTGGGCATTATCAATGATAATGGTGCTGCCATGCAGGGTCTTTTTGGAAATGGCACAGCGGGTGACGCTTACTATGAGGTGGAAGAGCGCGGACATGCCGATGAGTATAACATCGCATTCGGTGGCAACCTCGGTAACAAGTTGTATTTTGGCCTTGACTTTGGTATCCTTGATCTGGACTATAAGAGCTACCAGACCTATGAAGAGGAGTTGGACAATCCCTATGTCATGCTTGATGATGAAGATTTGTTCGAGAGTCCTATCGACAATACCAATACCTATGCCAATTGGAATCTGTACAACTACCTGCACACTGAGGGAACTGGTGTCAACTTCAAGTTCGGCTTGATCTGGAAACCCATCCAGCAACTGCGCTTTGGTGCTGCTTTCCATACCCCCACCTACTATGACATGCGCGACACCTACTATGTGAGTGCTTCGCTGGATGCCTTCCAGGACGGTGAGAGGCTTTACAGGGCCAACAAGGGCAGTAATGACGGCTATGATTATTCCAGCACCTATACCATCAAGACGCCGTGGCACTTCATGGGCAGCGTGGCTGGTGTGATCGGCACCCAGGGCATCCTCAGCTTTGACTATGAGTATGTTGCCAACGAGACGATGCGCATCGGTGATGACCGCAACAATGACTATCCCGATGTCACCGATAATGTGAAAGCCTACTTCAAGCCTTCCCACATTTTCCGCATCGGTGGTGAGTATCGCTTGTCGCCCAACTTCAGCCTGCGTGCTGGTTATAGCTACAAGACCACCCAGGTCGAGAAAGGCGTTGACGAATACGACTACAACATTGCCACTGTGGGCACCAACCCTGCCTATCAGTATGACAACTCTGTACAGAACATTACTGGTGGTATAGGCTATCGCTACAAGTCATTCTACACCGACTTGGCCTATGTCCACAAGATTCGCCAGAGTGTCTATAACGCATTCTCGCCGATCAACGACCAATTCGGTTACGAGCCCAACGTCAGCGCTGACGTGACGGACCACAATAACCGTATCTCGCTCACCCTGGGCGTTAGATTCTAAATCGCTGAAAGTTTAATACCGGAAGTTACGTTTATAAAATTCATTAACTGAATGTCTGGCAATGCGCAGTGACCGCGTGTTGCCAGACTTTTTTTGTGCCGCATTGGTCTCTTGTCAGCAACGGGATTAAAAAAAGTTATGAGTGTCCGGAAAGAAAAACGAAATAAGTTGTAATTCCTTGATCAATGATAAATTGAGGTACTTATTGGCGTAAGGAGCTTACTTTAACGGTCGAGCAGGTCGACGACCTGCATTTTCCTCATTTTACCGGAGAGTAATGAAAAAAGTTGAGGGCTGTTCCTGCTATGGAAACAGCCCTCAATTTTATCTTATCTGATGACTTCGGCCTATCTGGCAGCGGGAATGTCGGGATAGAGCTCGTCCAGTGCACTCTGGAACGCTTGAAGCTGGGCCTTGATTTTCTTGAGCTGCTCGATGGCGTCAAAGCGCTTGTCCACACCGTCACGGTTGTGACGGATCTGAGCCTGGGCAGCATCCAGCTTCAAACCTTTCTCCTTGACCAGATAATAGACCTTGCTGATGATCTCGATATCGTTGGGCGTATAGTAGCGGATGTTTTTCTTGTTGCGCTTGGGACGGATGATGGTAAACTGTGTCTCCCAGTAACGCAAGGTGGATTCGGGAATCCCTAGGATCTCCGACACATCACCGATTTTGTAGAATTTTTTATCCAGTTCTCGCATGGTCTTGCACAAATTGATAGAATTGATTACCTTTGCAGGTTATTAACAACCCTGCAAAGATAAACAAAAAGTTTAGACTTGGCAACAAAACGAGAACATTTATAATAAATTAAGATAAGAACTATGCTGACTGCAAAAGAAATTCGAGAGACGTTCAAGCGCTACTTTGAGGAGCATGGACACCACATCGTGCCTTCGGCTCCCATGGTGATCAAGGACGATCCAACCCTCATGTTTACCAACGCCGGTATGAACCAGTTCAAGGACATTATTCTTGGCAATAAGGACGCCCAGTGGCGCCGTGTGGCCGATTCGCAGAAGTGCCTCCGCGTGAGCGGCAAGCACAATGACCTGGAAGAGGTGGGTCATGACACCTATCACCACACGATGTTTGAGATGCTGGGCAACTGGTCCTTTGGCGATTATTTCAAGCACGAGGCCATTGACTGGGCATGGGACCTGTTGGTCAATGTGCTGAAGATTGATCCGAGCTTGCTCTATGCTACAGTTTTTGAGGGCGATGAGAGCATCGGTGTGAGCCGTGATGACGAGGCTGCCAAGTTCTGGGAGACCCATCTGCCCAAGGAGCATATCCTGAATGGCAATGCCCACGACAATTTCTGGGAAATGGGTGACACCGGTCCTTGTGGCCCTTGCAGCGAGATCCACATCGACCTGCGCAGCGACGAGGAGAAAGCCGCCCTGCCGGGTGCTGAACTCGTCAACAAGGACAATCCCTTGGTAATCGAGATCTGGAACCTCGTGTTCATGCAGTATAACCGCAAGGTAGATGGCTCACTCGAGCCGCTGCCCAACAAGGTCATTGACACGGGTATGGGTCTTGAGCGCCTGTGCATGGTGCTTCAGGGCAAGAAATCCAATTATGATACCGACGTCTTCCAGCCGCTGATCGGCAAGCTAGGCGAGATGTGCGGCAAGAAATATGGTGACAACAAGGACGTTGACATCGCCATGCGCGTCATTGCCGACCATGTGCGCACGATTGCCTTCTCGGTAGCCGACGGTCAATTGCCCAGCAATGCTAAGGCTGGCTATGTTATCCGTCGCATCTTGCGTCGTGCAGTGCGCTACGGTTATACATTCCTGGGCTTCCGTGAGGCCTTCATGTATCGTCTCATTGACACCCTCATTGAGAGCATGGGCGAGGCCTATCCTGAGATCAAGGTCCAGTCTGACCTGATCAAGCATGTGACCAAGGAGGAGGAAGATGCCTTCTTGCGCACGCTGGAGACCGGTATGAAACTCATCGAGAAGGTGATTGCCGACACCAAGGCTGCTGGCAAGACCGTTGTCGATGGCAAGGAAGCATTCACCCTTTATGATACCTTTGGCTTCCCCTTGGACTTGACAGAACTCATCCTGCGTGAGAACGACATGACTGTCAACGAGGAGGAGTTCAATGTTGAGATGCAGAAGCAGAAGCAGCGTGCCCGCAATGCTGCCGCTGTCGAGGCGACCGACTGGGTAGAACTCAAGGATGGCGTGACCGAGTTTGTGGGATATGACCTGACTGAGTGTGACGTCAATATCCTGCGTTACCGCAAGGTGACCCAGAAGAATAAATCCTTCTACCAGGTTGTGCTTGACCGCACGCCGTTCTATGCCGAGATGGGTGGTCAGGTGGGTGACCGCGGCATCCTCAAGCTGGGTGATGAGGTCATCGAAGTTACCGATACCAAGCGTGAGAACAATCTTCCCGTACACATTACCGCCAAGTTGCCCAGTGACGTGAATGCTACCCTGCATGCCGCTATTGATCTTGATGCCCGTCATGCAACCGAGTGCAACCACACGGCAACCCACTTGCTGCATGCTGCCCTGCGTCAAGTTCTGGGTACTCACGTTGAGCAGAAGGGTTCTTATGTCGATCCCGTCTCCCTGCGTTTTGACTTCTCTCACTTCCGTAAGGTGACTCCCGAGGAGATTCGCCAAGTCGAGCATCTTGCCAACCAGATGATACGCAATGCCATTCCTCGTGAGGAGCATCGCGAAGTGCCCATCGATGATGCTAAGCAGATGGGAGCCATGGCGCTCTTCGGTGAGAAGTATGGTGACCATGTCCGTGTCATCAAGTATGGTGACTCGGTCGAGTTGTGTGGTGGAACGCACGTCTGCAACACAGGCAACATCGGCATGGTGCGCATCGTCAGCGAGAGCAGTATTGCTGCTGGTATTCGTCGCATCGAGGCTATAACTGGTGCCCGCGTCGAGGAGATGTTGGACAACTTACAGGATTCTCTCGGTCAGGTCAAGGAACTGCTCAACAATGCCCCCGATGCTATCGCTGCCCTTAAAAAATCGCTCAGCGAGAATGCTGACCTCAAGAAGCAGGTCGATGACTTCATGAAGCAGCGCATCGCCATTCTCGCCAAGCAGGTAGAGAATGAGGCCAAGCAGGTGAACGGCATTAACGTCGTCATGTTGACGGGTAAACGCCTGCCCGATATCGTCAAGGGTGTAGCGCTTACTGTCAAGGCCGATTGTCCAACAGCAACAGCATTCCTTGCCGCTACAGAGTTTGAGGGCAAACCGATGCTTACGGTCATGCTGAGCGAGGACATTGTCAAGAGTGGAAAGAAGGCTGGTGACATGGTGCGTGGTGCTGCCAAGTGTATCCAGGGCGGTGGCGGCGGACAGCCTCACTTTGCTCAGGCTGGTGGCCGCAATCCGCAGGGTCTGAACGACGCTATGCAGGCCATGCTTCAGGCTCTGGGTCTGTAATTTATCGGCTGCCGCATCTCTCGTGGACAACAGGGATGCGGCAGCATTTTATCATTATATCTCACTGATAAGATGGATTATATTTTGCTTATCGTTGGCTTGGGCCTGCTGTTGCTCGCGGCTAACTATCTTGTGGATTCCTCGGTTGCTATAGCCCAGCGTGCCAAGATTTCTAACTTTATTATTGGCTTGACTATCGTGGGCATCGGCACCAGTGCACCTGAGCTGTTTGTCTCGATCTCATCGGCATTGAGTGGCAGCGGCGATATCGCCATGGGTAATGTCATCGGCTCTAACATTGCCAATATCCTCCTCATCATGGGCGTGACGGCGACGATTCTTCCGTTCCCGATCGAGCGCATGCAGCGGCGGCGGGATATTCCGTTCATGATTGCGATGACCATCTTGGTATTGATGATAGCCAATGATAAGATACTACCGGGCTTTAGCGCCAATTCGCTGAATCGCCTGGATGGCATCTTCCTGCTTCTCGTTTTTGTGGGTTACATGTGCTGGGTCATTGTGCAGAAAGGCAAAGACCCCAAGAAGGCGATAGAAGAGGCCGACGAGGAGGCCAAGTCCTCACTCGCGGGTAAAGCGCCGTGGCTCTTGTGGGGCATTGCCATTGTCTCGCTGGTGGCGCTCATCTTTGGTGGAAACATCTTCCTCGACAGTGCCAAGAGCCTGGCACGAGCCTGGGGCATGAGTGAGGCTGTCATCGCTATCACCATCGTTGCAGTGGGCACATCGCTGCCCGAACTGGTGACCGCAGTCGTTGCGGCATGCAAGAAGAATCCGCAATTGGCACTTGGCAATGTCATCGGCAGCAATCTCTTCAACTTGATGTTCATCTTGGGTACTGCATCGACGGTCAAGCCTCTGGTCTTCGCGGATATCAATATCTGGGATTATGCAGTGATGTTTGTGTCGGCAATCATGTTGTATGTTGTGGTGCTGACCTTCAAGAAGGACAAGATGGATCGCGTCGAGGGTGTAATCTTCCTCTCGGCCTATATCGCCTATGTTGTCTATCTCTTGCTGCGTTAAACCCTGATATCGTTTTCAAGTCCAACCAAATAAATAGATTGAACAATGGATAAGCGTTATATCATATCGTTGATGTGCTGTGCCCTCATGGCTGTGGGTGCCATGGCACAGGGCAGGGGAGTAGATACTCGTCCACATATCTTTGATAACAATGTGCGTTCCCTCAAGGTGAGCTTGTTGAGCAATATGTATATCCCGCCGATATATATGATGGGCAGTAATGATGCCTTGCTCATCGACTTTGATTATATAGATTATGACGTGCATTACCTCAGGTACAGTGTCACTCATTGCAATGCCGATTGGCAGCCGTCACAACTGGCCGAGAGTGAATATGTGAGCGGTTTCAACTATGCTGATATCAATGACTATGAGCAGAGCGAGGCGACGTTTGTCCATTATTACAATTATCAGTTTGTTCTGCCCAATCCTGAAATGGAGCTGCTTGTCAGCGGCAACTATCTGCTCACGGTCTATGAGCAGGATGACCCTAATGAAATCTTGTTCCAGACCCGTTTCTCGGTCTGCGAGGGCAAGGTGGGTGTTTATCCCCAGGTGACCTCTCGCACCGATGTGGAATATAATAACCGTTTCCAGCAGGTTTCATTCGATGTTCGCTATAAACCGAATCAGATCAAGGATCCTTATAGTGAGTTTACCTGTGTGGTAACCCAAAATTCCCGCGATGACAATGCGGTAATGGTTAAGAGACCATTGATGGTGGGAGTGGACCATGTGACCTATGAGCACAATCGTGACCTGATTTTCCCTGCTGGCAATGAGTTCCGTCGTTTTGAGACGGTCAACGCCCATAATCTCAATATGGGTGTCCAGGCTATCCATTACTATGAGCCGATGTATCACGCCATGCTGATGGTTGATGAGCCGCGCAACGAGATCCAATACCTGTATGACAAAACGCAATTTGGCCGTTTTACTATCCGCAATGCCGAGGCATTCAATGAGAATTCGCTTGAGGCCGACTACATGATCACTCATTTCACACTTGATGCGGGCGGCAAACTCAATGGCGGCAATGTCTTGCTTTATGGCGAATTTCTGCAAGGGTACCCACCTTCTCAATCAGTGATGAAGTATGATGACAGCAGTGGTTGTTATACTGCCGATCTGCTTCTCAAACAAGGCGCTTACAACTACATGTACCTTTGGGTCCCCGATGGCACCTCCGTCGGTCTGACGTCGCAGATCGAGGGCGATCACTACGAGACCGTCAACGAGTATCTCGTCAAGGTCTACGACCGTCCCATGGGCGAACGCTACGACCGTCTAGTCGGCTACGGCGTTGCCTACTCCGGCAAGTAATCAAATCGTCATCAATTTTCGTGGATGTTTATAATCGCCTGCAACTGATATAAACACGAATGACCATGAATGATCATAAATATAAAAATGGGCGCATTATATGGACTTTAAGAAATATAAATTAATAGTTTATAAAACTATTGGTGCTGCAATGGAGGTTCACAGTGAACTTAATTGGGGATTACTGGAACCCGTTTATAATGAAGCGATGCATCTTGAATTGCAAGATCAAGGAATCCAGCATGAAACACTCAAGTCCATACCTTGTTACTACAAGAATCACAAGTTGGAAAAACACTATCAAATGGATATTGTGGTTGACAATGATGTCATTGTAGAATTGAAGTCGGTGAGCAATCTGATTCCAGCACATCGTGCCCAGTTGTTTAATTACATGAGAATAACCAGAAAGCCGATAGGCATTCTGATCAACTTCGGTCAATCCAGACTCCAAGGCGAACGATATGGATTAGATCAAGTAACCAATGAATGTTACCTCTTGGACAAGGACATGAATATCGTTCATATCGTTGAAGAGGAATAATTTATGATCATTCGTGGTCATTCGTGTTATTAAGATGACCTTGATGGGCATTAAGCTTTAGCTCATGCGGGTCTTGTAGTCGATGTAATCAAATTCTCGCAACACCTCCACAGTGCCATCCATGCGTTTAAACAAGATGGCAGGATGTTGAATACCGTTAAACATATTGGTCTTGACAGTGGTATAGTGGTTCATGTCCTCAAAGGTGATGTGGTCACCACGTTTCAGCGGTTTCTCAAAGCTCCAGTCACCTACATAGTCGCCGCTCAGGCACGAGTTACCGCCTATGCGGTAAGTAGGTTTCGTGGTGTCTACTTCGTCGAGGGCTTGCGTTATCTTCGGCTGGTAGGGCATCTCCAGGCAGTCGGGCATGTGGCAGGCAAATGAGGCATCAATAATCGCGGTGCTGATGCCGCTATTGCTGACAACGTCAACCACGCTGGCCTCCAGATCGCCCGTCTGCCAGCACCAGGCGCTACCTGGCTCCAGGATGAGTTTCAAGTTGGGATAGGCGCCTTGGAAAGCACCCAATACTTGCTCTAGATGACCGATGTTGTAGCCCTTGCGGGTCATTAGGTGACCACCGCCCATGTTGAGCCACTTGAGACGTGGCAGGTAGTGTCCGAATTGCTGTTTCAATGCCAGCAGCACCTTCTCCAGGTCAAAGCTCGTGCTCTCGCACAGGGCATGGAAATGGAATCCTTCAATTCCTTCAGGCAGTTCCTTGAGGTCATTGGCCAATACGCCAAAGCGTGATCCAGGACAGCAGGGGTTATAGATATCGGTCTCAATGACCGAGCACATGGGGTTCACCCTAAGTCCGCAACTGACCTGTTCGCCGGGCCAGTCGGCATTGTGCTGGTTCACACGGTCGGCAAAACGCAGGTACTGTTCAATAGAGTTGAACGTGATATGCGAACTACCGGCGATATAGGCATCAATAGTGTCGTCGGTATAGGCTGGGCAATAGGTGTGCGTGCGGCACTTCAGCTCGTCGATGGCCAGCAGCATCTCATTTACTGAGCTGGCGGTGGACTCGATGCCGTATTCCCTGAACACGTCAAATGTCCTCCACAGCGCGTTAGCCTTGAAGGCCATGATGATATCCACACCCGTGCGCTGGGCGACACCGGTAATCAACTCAATGTTGCGGCGCAACTTTTCCTCATACACGATATAGTAGGGCGTCTTGTACTCTTCCATTGTATCTATAGTCTATTGAATGATTTCAAATTTAGCGAATTTCAACAGTAGCTTCCTGGTCTGTCCGTCATAGAATTCAACGTCAATTTTAGGGTCTCCGCTGGTGTCAATAATCTTCACTGTGCCGCGACCGAAACGTTGGTGCAGGATGATGCATCCTTCGCTCAGCTCGTCAACAGTGTGGATGGTGAAGTTGCCGTTGCCACTCGATGGCGGCGGAGCGGGAGTGGCTGGCTTTGATGTCGGCCGTGCCGGTATCGGTGCTGTCCGTGTGGACCGGGGCTGTGCCTCGGTGTGTGTTGTCGTCCTCCGCATCGAGGGCTTGTTCCAGCGTTCTCTCATCTCGTCAATATCGTCGTCATCTTCCCATTGCATACGCTTGCGGGACGGTACGGTGGCCGAGTTGGTGCTGCCCATCATCAGGTATTCGGGCGCAATGTCACGCAGGAAGCGGCTCATAACACAAGACTTGGTCTGGCCGTTATGGTAGCGCGACGTGGCATAGGTTATCACGCAGTTGACCTCGGCGCGTGTGATGGCGACATACAGCAGTCGTCGCTCTTCTTCAATCTGGTACATCGAACCGGCACTCATGGCACTGGGGAAGAGGTCTTCCTCAACACCCACGATGATGACGTTGCGAAATTCCAATCCCTTGGCGGCATGGACGGTCATCAGGGTCACCTTCTCGCCATCGGGGTCGTTCATGTCCTGGTCGGTGAGCAACGAGGTCTCGGCGAGGAAGTCACCGATCTGGTAATGATCGTCGCCAGTCTCCTCCTTGATCTGCTGGAAGTCGTTCACGGCATTCACGAGCTCGTCTAGGTTTTCAATACGGCTGATGTTCTCGGGCGTGCTGTCGCCCATCAATATGCTCTTGATACGGGTCTGCTTGACCATTTCCTTCGCTACCGTCAGCGCGTCGCTACCGTTCTGGTTCAGCTCGATGAGGCCTTTCATCAGGGTGATGAAACCATCTAACTTGCCCAGCGTGCCGCGGTTCACGTTCAACCCGTATTGCTCTGGATTGTTGATGACTTGCCAGATGCTGACTCCGCTTTGGGTGGCGCAGTGAGTGATTTTCCCTACCGTCGTGTCACCGATGCCGCGGGTAGGGTAGTTGATGACACGTCGCAGGGCCTCATCGTCATCGGGGTTGATGATCAGGCGCAGGTAACAGATGGCGTCTTTTACCTCCTTACGCTGGTAGAACGAAAGACCGCCATAGATGCGGTAGGGGATAGCGCTGCGCAAATTACCGTGCTTGTCGCGACGGCCTCCGTTGCTCAGTGCTTCCTCTAGCACGCGAGATTGGGCGTTGGTGCGATAGAGTACGGCATAGTCCTCATAGCTGTCTCCCTGACGTGCCTTCAATGCGGCAATCTGGTTGGCAACGACATATGCCTCTTCATAGTCACTATAGCATTGGATGACGGGAATCCGTTCTCCGATAGCGTTCTTGCTGAACAGGTGTTTGGCGATCTGACCCTTGTTCTTCTCGATGAGGCTGTTGGCGGCATCGGTGATGTTCTGTGTGGAGCGGTAGTTGCGCTCCAGCTTGAAGGTCTTGATGTCGGGGTAGAACCGCTGAAGCCTGAGGATGTTGTCGATATTGGCACCGCGAAAGCTGTAGATGCTCTGGGCGTCATCACCCACGACACACAGGCGATTGTACTTCTTGCTCAGCTGGTGAACGATGAGGTGCTGCGAGAAATTGGTGTCCTGGTACTCGTCAACAAGGATGTAACGGAAATACTCTTGATACTGCTCCAGTACGTCTGGATGGTCGCGCAGCAGGATGTTGGTATAGAGCAGCAGGTCGTCAAAGTCCATTGCTCCGGCAATGCGGCAGCGCTCGCAGTAGGCACGGTAAATGTTTACCGTGGCTGGGCGCATGGCATCGTTGTCAGCATCAATCAGGGCCTGGTTGCGGGCATAGTCATCAGGAGTGATGAGGGCATTTTTGGCGTTGCTGATCTGCGTTTGGATGCTTGCGGGTTTATAAAGTTTGTCATCAAGCCCCATGTCCTTGACAAGGAGTTTGATGAGTGAGCGAGAGTCGCTCTGGTCATAGATGGTGAAATCCGACTTGAACCCGATGCGCTCGGCATTGCGGCGCAGCAGGCGGGAGAAAATGGAGTGGAAGGTTCCCATCCATAGTTGGGCGGCAACCTCGGGTCCAGCCAGTGGCTCGATGCGCTCGCGCATCTCACGTGCAGCCTTGTTGGTAAACGTCAATGCCATGATGCGCCACGGCTCGTATCCCTGTCGCAGCAGGTGTACGATCTTATAGGTCAGCACGCGTGTCTTGCCCGACCCGGCACCGGCAATCACCAGTTGCGGTCCGTCACAATACTCGACAGCTGCGCGCTGCTGCTCATTCAGCTTCTCCAGATAATCTTCATTCATGGTTGCAAATATACTAATTTTTTCGGTGTGTTTTATGGTCGCTTGGAACAGAATTAGCTAAATCCTGTCCTATAAAGCAATATCATCGATAGTGGCTTCTCGGTACTTGATTAACTCGATGTTCAACTTCTCGAGTAGTGAGAGCCTGATATCGTCATTGTTGTCGGCTGGTTTGTACCACGGCTCTTTGCTGAAATATTCCTTCAGGTCCTTGGACTGGAACACGTAGCCACGACGGGCAAGGATGAAATTGCGCATCAGGCGCAACGTCGGTTTGTCGTAGTAGTTCAGTTCGCTACCGTGGAGTAATGTGTTGCACACGAAGTCATAGCAGCCGTAGTTGGATTTGGAACTGGTGAGGGTGATGCTGTCAACAAGCAATCGGTGCGGAAATTCGTACTCATCAAAAACCACCGGATACAGGCACAGGCCGTCCGTGATGAACTGCACTTCCATAGGGCCGTTCAACGGAGTGCCGTCACCGTCGATGTTGAGGATTCCCGTCGTGTGGCCGTTAAAGGTCATGGCTTCGATAGGTACATAGGTCCGTCCCACAAGGGCCTTGTTCCAGTCGATGGTCACACGGGTGCCGTCGGCCATGGTATAGTCGCCCCTGATGAGCGTCATCCATGTCTCTACATTGAGTTTCTGGTTGTCCTCTTCTCTGGTGCAGGTCATCAATTTGTACAGGGCGTCTTTTGAGTCATAGAAACAGAGAATATTCAGGTCCTCCTGCTGGATAACACGGACGGTGTGCCCTATCTCTTCCACCATCATCGCGTCGTTGGGACCCTGGGCGATGGTATAAGTGCCGGGTTCGCCTTTTACAGGTACTAACATGAATTCGAGCTCCTCTCCCTCAACGGTCGAGTCAAATAATAATTTTCCCCCTTCATGCAGGGTGGCAGTATAGACGAGCGCTCCGTTGTACCACAGGCTGCCTTGCTCGATGTACTGTGCCCTTGCAATGAAGGCGCTGAGCATCAGTATGATGATTGCAATTCTTCTCATGAGATGATGATTGAGTTGTGTTAATTCTTTGTTAATCAGCTATTCGGTATTCCTTGCCGGTAAATCGGCCGTCGATGGTGTAGACGCGCTCCACCGAGTATCGGCCGCCATCAGGATGGTAGAGGTAATGGCTCATGTGGATTTCCTGTTTCCCGGGATCCATGGCAACCAATCCTTCATTAGTGGGCAGTTGGATGGCTTCATTGGTCTTGATGTCAATAATATAGGACCAGACGTTACGCCCGTCGGGACAGCCCTCGACAAAGATCTTGTCGGCATCCCATGGAATGAAGTTGGCGGTGCTGCAGTCTCCGGCGGCAATCTGGTCAATCGAGACCTTGATGCCGTTGCCATCTTGCATCTGTTCCCAGCGAGATTCGGCAGTATTCTCGGTGGCAAAGAGGTAGGTCACGAGACCCGTATTCTTGTCACGCAGCCACACCGACCACTGGCCGTTCTCTGAACCCACGCCATCGACGTTTACATACAGTTCCCTGTTATCGTCTTCGTCTTTCAACTCGGCATCGTCGGGCAGCCTGACCTCTATATCCGTCTCGTCCATGTCTTCATAGGCCTCTGCGCTGGAGTGGTCATACACATGGGCCATGCCGGTAAACGCATATTTGTGGTACCAGTTTTCTCCGTCAGGGGACGTTTCTTCCACGATGATGGTCTGGTCATATTCAAATCCCAGATAATAGTGTAATGTGGAATTTGCCCATTTGCGTGGAAGGTTATGGAAGGGGGTGTCTTCAGGCCTCATCATCTGGCTAGCGGGGTCGTAGTAGTAGAAGCAGCAGAAAGGCTGGACCTCGCCGCCGGCTTCAGCGAAACTGATGACGAAGTATGCACACCCGTTATCGCAGAGGTAGACGCGCGCTTCAACGTCCTGGGTTGCTCCCTCCATGTGATGGAAATAGGCCCAGCCGAAGTCTTCACAGTCCACAAACACAATGCCGTGGCACCCGGGGGGCATGGTTGATTCATCATGCTGGTAATAGCTGTTGTCGCCTGCTGCATCGATAATAGACTGCACGCTCACGGTGGGCCAGACGGTGTGAAATGCCTTCATCAGAGCCATCACGTCGACCGTTCCGCCGCTGCTGTTCACGGGGATGGGCTTGCTCATCCATTTGCCATCTATGGCCTTGAGTGGCAGGACGTCGGTCCCCATGCCGTTGGCACTGAATACTAGCGCCCAACATGATATCAATAATGTGATTGCCTTTCTCATCGTTTGATGATTATTCGTTGTTGATTTCATTCCAATAGATGAAGGGCTCATAGGTTTCAGAAACTGCCTTCATGTAGGCCTTTGCTTGCTCAGTGTTGATTTCCTTGCCATTAAGGGCGCCTCCGTCAAGTTCGCCGTAAACCTCCAGGCAATTGAAACTCTCAATCAACTTGCCGCCCTTGAACTTGAAGATTTCAGTATAATAGGACGGGCCTCCGGCTGGTCCTGAAATCACCAGGTAGTTGTTGCCGTCTCTGCTTTGGGGGAACGAGGGCTTGAGACTGGCTCTCACGGTGCCGACGAGCTTGAACTTGCCGTCCTCGCGGCTGAAGAATGCACCGTTTTCCTCTGCCTCGTCGCTGATCCAGATCTGCTCACCTTCATAGTCGATAAAGACGTGGGCCCACTTGGTAAGATTAACGAACTCATGTTCGCCGGGGTCGTCGTCAAGATAGATCCTTTTCATCTCCTCGATGTCCTTCTTCCACACGGGAATCTGCTCGTCGATCAGGGAATGGTAAACGGCATATTCCTGACGGTCGAGTTTGCCGTTGCTCAGGAGCATTGTGCCAGTGGTGGCACTCTCGGGAGCCCAATGGAGATAGCAAAACTCCACACCTTGAGGACCTTCAAATGCAGCCACGATGTTGCTGGGGAAGTATTCGCCGCCGTCATCGGCATTCCATGTGCAGCCAAATTCGGGATCATACCACCCTTCGACGGGATAGGAATAGACTTTATTGCCGTCGATGATGATTTCCAGCGCCAATGCCGACTTCTCGTCTGGGTTATACTTCTTTCTTGTGCTGTTCTTGTATTCGCCCTCAAATTGCATCACGCCATAGGTGTATCGGTCACCGATGATATAGACTTTCTTGGACTGCGTGGACTTCATGCCGTATTTTTCTTCCATCTTTTTGATGACGGCAGCTGGTAGCGGCACTTCCTCGTCGGTCGATGCAGGTTGAATCTTGAGCAGTTTGTGGCTGGCGAGATAGCTGTCGGTAACGACAATGTTACCAGGCACTTCGTCTTCATTCAATTTTGGTTCGCCCGAGAGTGAGAACCGGGCACCGGCAGATGGAATTTGGGGCCTGCTGTGCAACTCGCCCGGGAATATCTGCTCACCGTCAGGGTTGAGCATAATCTCATCCACATATTTCACGTCCCGTGTCTGGGTGCCGTCAACTATCAGTTTGGTGTACTTGGACGCATTGCGGCGAAACTGTTCCTGAATTTCCCATGCCTGATGCGCTTCTTTATAGTATTCGGGATATTCCTCGTCCAGCTGGGGCTCTTCAATGTAGCACCAATAAACCATCTGCATCATGCCGTTGTTGGTGCCAAGCAGGAACATGGGTGGGAGAGTGGACCCGTCGTTCTTGTCAGGGTCGTTGCCTGCCGTCATTGAGAGAATGCTGCAGGCAAAAATCAAGGTGAGTAATAGATTCTTATTCATCGCCAAAAGTACTTGTAGTTTCATCAATGATTTCGAGGTATCCGCCTACCCACGCATATGTCCATGTGGTGATTTCCACCGCATCGGTGCGGGCGGTACTGGTGATAGTCTTTGTCTTGGGATGCACAACGGGATTGCTGATTTCGTCAAAGTCCAGAACCATGGCGAAGCATTTGTCTTCGTCATTCCACACAAAGCCGGCATAGTACTGCGAAACGCGCCCCACAGCGTTGAGGCCGATATAAACCATCAGGTCGGGGATGCCGTCAAAGTTGATGTCCGTCTTATCATCCACCCAACCGGCTGCTTCGTCGGGGCTGGGCGCTTCGGCAAGCCTCTCCACCAGATCGCGTTCATATTCCATCGCGGGTTCGTCGCTTTGAGGTGTGTAGGCCTTGACAAATATCCGCCCGATGTAGCCCTCGCTGTCGGTGCCGAACGACACGTCAAAGCGGTAGTCCTCACGCTCGGCAACCTTGACGGCCTCCAAGGTGTAGATCAGTTGGCCTTGAGGGGTGTAGAACTCGAGCGTGCCCTTATCGGGAGCGTATTTGACAGGCCATCCAAACTCGGTACCGGCAATGGGTGGGTCATCGGCTTGGCGACTGGGTTCCAGGATGTATTCGCCCTCCCTGCCATCAACCTTGGTCAGGCTCAGCAGGTTGTCCTCGATGTCATCGGTCATATAGACGTATTTATCCATGCGCACATCACGCACGGTGTACGTTACGTCTGTCTGTTTGTCCAGAAACCTGTTGCCCACCTTAATGTCCTGGGCATTCAGTTGCAGGCAACAGCACAGCGTCAATATGGCTATCAGTTCTCGCATGTCACTTGAACTGAATGGATTGGATGATGGGGGTTACGATGCCCTCATAGAACTTGGCATCCCCTTCATGGTAGGCAACGGTGCCGCCGGCGGTCTTGCCGTCCTCGTTGACGACAATGAAGCGCCAGTTGATTGCAAAACCGTACCCGGTATCGATGGTCGAACGCATGATAACAGTATTACCCTCGACGATGGGCTCGTCACAGACCTCGTCCATAGCCTTGGCAGACCACATCATGTTCTGGGCAACCTCGTTCAGGTTCAGGTCCTCCATGTCGGTCTCCGTTTCATACACGTTGATTGTGGCACTTGAAAGGTACTCATCGCCATCATCACGCACGTTAACGGCATTTGAGTTCCAGCTCATCTGGCTTTCACTGCTCCAACCCTCAGACTTCTGGAATTCATCAGGAATGCTCACTGTAAAACTCGGAAAATCAATGGTCTTGTAACCTTCGGGAACGGCAGCAAATACCATACTGCTAGTACAAAACATCGCAAAACTTACTGCAAGGGTAATCAAAATTAAATTCTTCATAAGCCTAAATCGTTTAACTATTCGCAAAATTATAAAAATCTACGGAATAATCAATCATTTTGTCAAAAATTGTTATTCAAAAAAACAAGTGACTAGCAATTAGCAACTAGGGAGTAGAAACTAAATCTTCATAGCTCGGAATCTCTTCTAGGAACCTGTAACTGTTTCCCTCGTAATCAATATGGCAACAATAGTGCTCAAGGCCGTTGCTCACGATGAGGTATTTTGCCTTCAACACCATGTTGTAACGCACGATTTGATCAAAGGTCTTCTGCGTGATGTTGATGCTGGGGGCCTTGTATTCTACGATGACGAGCGGTGAGCCCGTGCGGTCGCCGACGATGGTGTCGCAGCGGCGGGAGATGCCGTTCTGCGTCAATGACACCTCATTGCCCATGAGCGCTGCGGGAAAACCTTTCTCGGCGATGAGCCACTCGACAAAGTGCTGGCGCACCCATTCCTCGGGCGTCAGCGATACCCAGCGGTTGCGAAGCCTATCCCAAATGGCCCATGAGCCGCCCTCGGTCTTCTTTACCTTGAAGTTGTATTCGGGTAAATTCAGTTCCACCATCACTATCTCAAATTCTATCCACAAAGATACAACATTTCTCTTATTTATCCCGATAAAAACACTACCTTTGCAAAAAAAATAGCAGTAATGAAAAAATCGTTTTTCTTAACCTTATCACTATTGTTGACCTTGACCTTCAATGGATATGCACAACAAACCATTAATGGTGACGTGAATGGCGACCATGAGATTAACATCGCAGACATCAACGCTGTCATCGACATCATCTTGGATGGTAACGGCTTTCCCTCCGCTGCCGACGTGAATGGTGACAATGAAATTAATATTGCCGACATTAACGCTGTCATTGATATTATCCTGGGCGGTTCCGATGAGGGCGACTGGGTTGACTTGGGCTTGCCAAGCGGCACACTCTGGGCGACGCGCAACATCGGCGCCAGCAGCCCCGAGGACTACGGCGACTACTTCGCTTGGGGCGAGACGGAGCCCAAGGATTTCTACGATTTGTACACTTACATGTGGTGGGAATCCTGGTTTGAATCCGGTTGGACTCACTGGGGCTACACGAAATACTGCAATAGCAGCAGTTCTGGCTACATGGGCAACACCGATGACAAGACCGAGTTGGACCCCGAAGACGATGCCGCCACGGTCAACTGGGGTTCGGACGCACGTATGCCGTCGTCTGAGCAGTTCCTGGAACTGATCAGTTTTTGCACAAGGCAATGGACTCAGAGGAATGGCGTGAATGGCAATTTGATAATCGGCCCGAACGGTAAAACTATCTTCTTGCCCGCCGCGGGTGTACGCGAACTCGAAATGCTCAACGCCGCAGGCTCGATCGGCGTGTATTGGTCGCGCACGGTCGCCGGCGCCGTCGGCGCCTACTACTTGCGAGGCTCTTCGGTGCTCAGCGACGGACGTTACTACGGGTTTACCGTTCGCGCTGTGCGCATCCCGCAGAATTAGCACCTTTTCCCGGGAAGAAAGCAATTCGTATTGCGCAGCTTTCTTCCCAAGATGTCGATGGTTGCATGAGAAAATGATGTAAATTTGTGGTTTAAATATTAAGTGATAGCTATGAAACAGAAGATTTTGATAATCGCCGCGTTGCTTGTATCGATGGTGGCTGTGGCTCAGTCGTTTGACGACTATTTTGATGGCCGCACGTTGCGGCTGGACTATGTCTTTGCGGGGAATCATGATGCCCAGCAGATCTATCTTGAGCAGATGTATGTCACTCCGCAGTGGGCGGGCCGCAAAAGCCGCCTCGCCGATGTCCCCCTTAAGGGTAATGGCCAGATTCAGGTGAGAGATCATGCCACAGGCCAGGTGCTGTTTGTCCACACGTTCTCGACCCTTTTCCAAGAGTGGCTGGCAACCGAGGAAGCGACCAAAGTCAGCAAAGCATTTGCCACAAGCTACAATGTGCCCATGCCCAAGCAGCCCGTTGATATTTCTGTCTCGCTGCTTGATTTCCACGGTAAGGTCGTGACAAGTCTCACCCACACCGTTGACCCAGCCGATATCCTCATCCGCCATATCGGTGACAACGGCATCCCTTATCACTACATCTGGAAAGGCAAGACCCTGCCCGTCAATGAAAAGGCTGCTGACCAGCCTGGTAAGCGCGACTATACGCCCACCGAGGGACCCATCGGTGGCGAGCCCGATATCACCGAGTGTATTGACTTGGCCATCGTTGCCGAGGGTTATACCCGTACACAGATGGGCAAGTTCTACAGCGACTGCCAGCGAGTGGTCGATGCCTTGTTTGCTCATGAGCCATTTACATCGCTCAAGGATCGCTTCAACGTTGTGGCTGTAGCTGCTGAGTCGTTGACGAGCGGTCCCAGTGTGCCGCATCTGGGGCGCTGGAGCAATACTCCCGTCGGTACTCACTACGACACCTTCTATAGTGACCGCTACCTGATGACCCAGGACATCCACCGCCTGTATGACGTGTTGTCGGGAGTCCCCTTCGAGCACATCATCGTTTTGGTCAACAGCGATACCTATGGTGGCGGTGGCATTTATAATCAGATTACCGTCACAACCAGTGACCATCCTACCTTCCATCAAGTGCTGGTTCATGAGTTCGGCCATGCCTATGCAGGCCTGGGTGACGAGTACTTTTATGATGATGCCTACGAGAGCATGTATCCTGCCGATACCGAGCCATGGGAGCCTAACCTCACTACACTGGTGGATTTCCAGAGCAAGTGGGCCGACATGGTGCCCAAGGGTACATCTATTCCCACGCCTCCTGACCCCAAGGTGCCTAATTATCGCAAGATTACCAACGAGAAAGAACAGCGCATGCTTGATGCTGCCACCCAGCGCGTCGGTGTGTTCGAGGGTGGGGGATACCAGAGCAAGGGTGTTTACCGTCCCGCACAGGAGTGCCGCATGAAGATTAATGAAGTGGCGAACTTCTGCCCCGTGTGCTCGCGTGCCATCCAGCGCATTACCGATTTCTACACCAGTCATTAGTTCAAGGTAAATCGTAATTGGTCGCGTTGTGCAGCTGTGCTATCTGTGCTGGTGAAGTGTCGGCTTGTATAGTTAAAACAGGTGACAAAGTGTCGAGGATAGAAATCTTTTTTGTATATTTGCAGCAAGAAAACTAGACACTCAATGGCAGTAAAACGAGAAACGGTAACTTTCACGGCGCTCAACAAAGAGATTAAGGGCGGCAACTTCAGGAACATCTATGTCCTTCAGGGCGAGGAGCCGTATTATATTGACCGCTTGCAACAGCTCATTATCGATACAGCGTTGACCGAGGATCAGCGTGATTTTAATCTATCGCTGTTCTACGGCAATTCAGCTAACGTGCGTGAGATAATTAGCGCGTGCCAGCAGTACCCGGCTTTTTCCCAGTACAAGGTTGTCGTTGTTCGTGAGGCTCAGCTCATCCCTAAGCAGCCTGGTCACAAAAATGACCTAGACCTGTTTGCTTCCTATGCCGAGAAACCGTTGCCTTCAACGATTCTTGTCATCTGCCATAAGGGTGGCGTACTCAAGAGCAAACCATTCACCGATGCGCTCAAAGCAACTAAAAATGGAGTTGTGTTTGACTCTAACAAAGTTAAGGAAGGACGTGATCTTGACACGCTTATTGTGAATTATGCCAACTCCTTGGGATGCAATATTGACAATAAGGCAACGAGTATGTTGAGTGATCACATCGGTACTGATATTGCGCGTCTTTTCAGTGAACTGGATAAGCTGGCCATGCTCTCTGCCGATAAGAATATCACCCCTCTGTTGATTGAGCAGAATATCGGTATCAGCAAGGACTTCAATAATTTTGAATTGGAAGAGGCGCTTGCAAGGCGTGATGCAGCAAAGGCGTTCAGGATCGTGGATTACTTCGAACGCAACCCTAAGAACAACCCGTCAATGATTAGTGTGGCGATGCTGTTCTCATTTTTCTCAAGCGTATTGCTTGCCGCTACGGCTCGGGATAAATCACCTGAAGGCATCATGGCTGTTGTCGGGACTCGCAGCGCATGGCGCGCCCGCAAGTTCATCGATACCACACGAATGTATAACACGAGATCTTTGGTAAACATTATCGGCTACCTGCGTGAGTGTGATACTCACAGCAAGGGTATCGGCTCTCGTCAAGATCAGTATGCCTTGCTCAAGGAACTGGTATATAAAATCCTGCATGCCTGAGTCTGTTCAGTTATTACCACTACCTTGCCTGTAGTGGTTTTTTGTTAAAAATTGGCATTAACTGATACTTTTTCGTGATATTTGACTTTTTTTGCGTGGTAATCATAAATCAACGACAAATATATTCATTATGAAACATTCTATTCTTTTGCTGTTTTGTTTGCTGGCGGTTTCTTTGGCAGCCGATGGCATGCAGAAGTATCTTGGCGGCGATATCTCTCTCTTGACAAAATATGAGGAGCATGGTGCCATTTATTATGATGAGAATGGTGCGAGGATCACCGACATGCTTGCTTATCTCAAGAACCAGGGCATGAATGCGATGCGTTTGCGTTTGTTTGTTGATCCATCAAAGGCTGGGGCTGAAGATCAAGGCGAGGGAGTTTGCCAGGACCTGCCTTACGTTATTGCTCTTGGAAAACGTATCAAGAATGCTGGTTTCAATCTGTTGCTTGATATTCATTACAGCGATACATGGACCGATCCCGGTCAACATTCCACACCACAGTCATGGACAGTTACCAGTGCATTGGGCGATAGTGTCTATAGTTACACCAAGCGTGTATTGAACGCGATGATTGCCAACGGTGCTGCACCTGATTTTGTTCAGGTGGGCAACGAGGTGACCTACGGAATGTTGTGGCCGACTGGACATTGTTATCCCAGCGGTGCAAATTACGGCAATAATGGTACTTTTGAAAACTTCGCAAACTATCTCAAGCGTGGTATTCAGGCTTGTCGCGAGGTCTGCCCAAACGCTAAAATTGTTGTTCACACCGAGATGGGGCGTACCAGCAACGTAACTGCTTTCTATCAGACGCTCAAGGCTTATACAACCGACTTTGACATCATTGGACTGAGCTATTATCCCTATTGGCATGGTGGATTGAATGTGTTAGAGAATTTGCTGACTCAACTTGAGACAAGCTATCCCGACAAGCACATTCAGATTGTGGAAACTGGTTATCCGCATGCTTACTATCCCGGTGATGCCAATTATGATTTACAATCCACATGGCCTGCGACCGAGGCTGGACAAAAGGCTTATGCTACAGATTTGGTCATGGCATTGAACGCTCATTGCAAGGTCAATGGTTTTTATTGGTGGTTCCCCGAGGCTAATGAGTTTGGCATCAACTATAATAATGCTGTGACCACCAGTTGGTACAACTGTGGATGGTGGGATAATCAGAATGGGCAAGTAATGGATGCCTTATTTGAGACTCTTGCCTTCCTTGATGAAAGTGGTGAAGATCCGATAGAACCCACCGATAGCACTAGCCTTTATATCGTTGGTGGCGAGGGCAGCTGGAGCTTGACGGCACCAATGGCCAAGATGACCAACTTGGGCAATGGAATCTATGTGGACACGTTGACTATTAACCAGCCCATCTATTTTGTGTTTGCTGACGGAGGTCCCGATATCTGGAACGACGACTGGACTCTGTTTAACAGCACCTATCGTTATGGTCCCGCATCAACGTTCACAATCACAACTGGTACAGAGTACACGACTGCCAAGCGTGATAACAATTTCTCTTATTACTTTGTGGGTGATGGCAGTGATTATCTTTTCACATTTGACATTGATAACCTTCGGTTCAAGATTGAAGTGGTCGAAAGTCAGCCCGACATATTGATTGGTGACGTGAATGATGACCGATTG
>Ga0247609_10001504_pt1 | contig 27523 bp, 18 predicted proteins | sample 172DNAGHGlowgp2_FD_193487 | JGI IMG/M metagenome (GOLD analysis project Ga0247609, IMG submission 193487) | Sheep rumen microbial communities from Palmerston North, Manawatu-Wanganui, New Zealand - 1728 DNA GHGlow gp2 | ecosystem: Host-associated > Mammals > Digestive system > Stomach > Rumen ...
GTGTGTTCTTCTGTGATGAGTTCGGCACGTTGCCAAAGATAGAAAGTGCAGAGATGATGTTTTCTGCTTCACGTTCAAGAAGACTTCAAATTGTGCCAATCATTCAGTCGTTTGCACAGCTTGAAAAGAATTATGGAAAAGAAGGCGCTGACATCATAGTTGATAACACACAGTTGACGATATTCGGAGGATTTGCTCCAAACAGCAGCTCTGCTGAAGTGCTTTCAAAAGCGCTTGGCTCAAGAACAGTAATGTCCGGCTCTGTTAACAGAGGAAGAGAAAGCCCATCCGAATCATTACAAATGATTGAAAGACCTCTTATGACACCTGAAGAACTGAAATCTTTGCCTAAAGGAACATTCATTGTAATGAAAACAGGATATCATCCCATAAAAGTAAAGTTGAAGTTATTCTTTGATTGGGGAATAAAGTTTGGAAAACCATATGAGGTTGAAGAAAAAGCCAATAGGACGGTTGCTTATGCAGACAAGGGAGATCTTATTGACAAAATCATATTAGAGTATCACCCTGAATTTCTGTCCGTTATTGAAGATGATGCAACTTCAACAAATGGTGGAATTAATCAAGTCCAAACAGAAAGAAATGAGCCTATTCAAAACGAAAAGAAACGCCCTGTTACAAAAGCCAAAAAGAAAACAGATACATCGCCACATTCAAAAGTATTAAAGACAGAGCGACAAGAGGAAGGAGTTAAGAATGGGCAGACTTGATCATATCTTCAAAGCAGATCTGCCACACCGAGCAGTAGCTGTTTATATCTACCTTTTTGAGCGAGCAAACAAAAACGGAGAATGTTGGCCCGCCATTCCTACAATAGCAAAAGAATTAAAGATTTCTCAATCAACTGTTCGCAGAGCTTTGAATGATTTAAGAAAAGCCGGTTTTGTAAACACAGAGCAAAGATACCGTAGCAGCGGTGGAAAAAGTAGTTTAATGTACACATTAAATATTAATTAAAAAGACCGCCTTACGCCAAGAGAGTTTTATGCCCTTTTGGTGAAAGGTGGTACTTGTCATTGTGGTAGGAGTTGGTGAACTACTCACTTGAACTATTTTACTAGCAGAAAAAGAATAATTCGTTTTATTATAGATAATTCTCATTTTATGCGTTTACATTATTAAGATAATTATCAATCATATTATTAGTACTTAATAAGGACAAATTAAAATGATGAAAGATAAAACTTGTTGTTTTACAGGTCATAGGAGTATACCAGAGGATAAAAAAGAAGCAATAAAAGAGGCTCTTAAGGTAGAAATTGTAAAACTTATAAACCAAGGAGTATGTTTCTTTGGAGCTGGAGGAGCTTTGGGGTTTGATACCATGGCGGCACAAACAGTTATAGAATTAAAGGAGCAATATCCACACATTAAACTAATTCTTGTCTTTCCCTGCCACAACCAGACTTACCGATGGAAAGAACAAGATGTAAAGATATATGAAGAAATAAAGTCAAAGTGTGATAAATATGTTTATACATCAGAAGAATATGACGAGCAGTGTATGATGAAGCGAAATAGACATCTGGTTAATTATAGCAAATTTTGCATTTGTTATTTAGAAAAGGAAGTTGGTGGTACTGCTTATACAGTTGATTACGCAAAATCAAGAGGATTAAAAATAATAAATATTGCGAATGAAATTTAACATAAATAATGTACACCACCCATTATGAAAGATAAAGATCTTAAATGTGGGTGGTGTTTTAATATTTGTGTCAGTTAAAATAATTAACGCCACTTAAGAGAAGTGGCGTTAATTATGAGGAAACTGTATTATCAATTATTGTGCTTTTAGGAACGAGTTAAGCTCAGACTTAACCTTATTCAATTCATCTTCGTTAAAAAGAGATAAAAGATGAAGGATTTCTCTTTGTATTCTTTCGGAGGGATTGTTTATATCATACTTGTTTAACAATTCATTTTGATAAGATACTCTCTTCTCATCAGACCAACCTAAAAGATAATTGACGTCAATGTCGAGAATATATGCAATACGAATAACAATAGAAATATCATAGTTGAAAATATTTCCAGATTCTATTTGAATGTAATCATCCAAAGAAATCTGTGCTTTCTCAGCAACCCACTCTTTAGAGAAGCCTTTTTCTTTTCTTATCTCTTTCAACCTCTTGGTAAAAGCATCTTTGACATAGTTTTGATCAAATGATTCCATTTTTATTGTCTCCTATAATAAAATTTATATATTTGAAATTGTTAAGACATACCTTGATTTAATTCTACAACTGCATTATTGGGGTTATCTAAGCAATAAAGGTAATATTTACCGAGTGCATCCGAATATATTTCTCCAAACAGGAATTCTTCAGCGCCTTTTTCTTTGATATAAAAGTTCCCCAGCTTTGTCACTCCTAAATCATCAAGTTTAGGGGATTCAACCACTTTTGATTCTTCAATACTGTTTACAACATCTTCACTTATCTTTACTTGAGTTTTGGATCCAAATATTTCAATATGTATTTCTTCAATATTTGTATCAATTGAACTACTGTCGTCATTCTTCTCGCTTGCGGAAGTATCTGTTGAATTGCTATTCCAAGGACTATACGAATACACAGATGTGCTAACTGTCTCGGATTCTGACACAACTTCAGTTTTTAATGTATCTTCAGGGCTACTATTACACCCAACCAAACATAGCAAAACAATAAAAGCAAGTGCAAGAATTGTTTTTTTCATATTCATTCGTTCCTTTCTGTTAAACATTAAAACAGATAAATATAGGATAATTATAATGCAAAGCAACAATTCGTTCTGTCGCTTTTTATTTTACCGGCAAAAATTGATTTTTATCATCCAGACCACAATAACAATAAAATATATATGTGTTTATGTTGGAGAATTATTTAACTTTTATGTTGTTTCATTCCAAATCAGTCTTTAATTTAGAAAGACGTTAAATTTTTTCTCTGGTTTAATATAATCACACCTTTAAAAGGGGATTTTGCCACATCATTAATATGTTTGTAGACATTACAAATGTGTCACTCTTTTAATTATATAATTTATGCAAGGCTATTCAACTTTTTGTTAAGATAAAACAGATCAAATGCATCAACTGAACGATCAGAATTAATATCAGCAAGTAAAAATGGTGAGGTGACAATAACACCTTCTCCTACACAATCAACAATGTTATCATATCTACTGTCAAGATAGTTAGAACTCATTAAGTCGCTGCTTCCTGCAACATGATTCTTCACCATTACGTAATCAGTTAAGTTTACTTCTCCATCTATGTTTACATCGCCAAGCTGTGAATTTGGTAAATAGATTGTTCTATCAAGCTGAGCAGCATCAAATGCGTCAACTGTATCGTCTTTATTGATATCTGCTATATCAAATTGCCTATTAGTGAGTGTGATGTTAGCAACTGAGGCAGATAGAATCATACCGATGTCATTGATGTCCAGGATTCCGTTTTCATCTACATCGCCATACAATTCGATATAATCAATATTCGTACAAACACGGGAATAAATCAATTCCTGATGCTCAAAGTTTTCCGCTTCGTCTCTGTCTGTGCTTGTACAAACACAGTAATAGTACGGATACTCCTGATAATCTTTCAAGTTAAGCAGTTCTTTTGTAGCGCCAACAAGTTCAATACCATTATTTGTAGAGTTATCATAACTTCCGTACCATTGATATTCTTTGTTAAAGCCCATTGAATCAAAGAACAATGTGCGAGTATATTTATTGCAGCGTTCTCTTACATCAGTTACTACTGCACTATTCTGATTAAGTTCAATAAACTCAAATCCGTTTTCATTTGCCCATTGTTCAGCATATGAACCTCTCGTGCCGTAAAAGATTCTTTCGACTTTATTTTTACTTAAATAGTCTTGGTTTAATCTGCCAAATGGTTCAATCACTTTAAGTGTTGAAGGAAGAACTAACCAACAAGTACTATTGTTAAGTGTTGAAGAACTGATTGGCAATGAATATAACTCTTCAAGATTAGAGAACTCAATTCTGCCGGCATCAAGATAATGAAAATCTCCGTCATAGATTATATTTACTTTTGGTAAAAACAAGTTTTGCAAAAAAGATAAACTTGCGTTCGAACCTAGCCAAGCAACATCGCCAAAATCTTCATTACCTAACCCTTGCTCAAGATTACTTAAGTCAACAATTTCTTTATGCCCGCCCCAAAAAAGTTGTTCATCAAATGTCTTTAAACTCTGTAAATCTAGATTAAAAAATAAACAACCATAGAAAGCATTGCGCTCAACATGAGTAACCTTTGGGCATGATAAATAATACATTTTATATACATTTTCAAAAGTAGATTCATTAATATATTCCAAATTCGGGACATAGCATTCATGAAGATTCTCACAGTTTTGAAATGCAGCAAAGTTGAACCATTTTAAATATTTTGCATAAAAGAACTCTAATGTCTCCTGACCTGCAAACAAACCATCTTTAGTTTCATCAATATACTCTACAGTATCAGGAAGTTTTACTGCAATCATATCCTCAATTGCCGGATCGGAATACTTATTAAAAAGTTCGCCGTCAAGTGTTCTTACTGTAATTCCTTGAATAGTTTCAGGTATTTCAAGGTATTTATATTCTCCTGAATAGGATGTAATCATACCATCATTTGTGATGGTGAACATATTGTCTGCTCCGATATCAAAACAACGAAAAGACGCATACGAATTTTGACTTCTAAATGGTTTATTATTAACAGCAATCGCATTAACCTCTGTGACATGGTCAATTAAAATTGGTTGAGTATATTCAATCCAATCGCTTTGAAGCGGAAATGTTGCGTCAAGAGTATAATAGATTGTTGAATTAGGTTCGGCCGTTAGAACAAGCTCATCGCCTGTATGGTATAATCCCTCGTTTTCAAGACTAAAGCTTACTTTATCTGCTCTTGCAATTTTCATTATTTCACAAAAAGCACCGACAACGTCAAGAATTCCTCCACCATACCAATTTGCTCCAGACCAGCTTTCATTTTGCCTGTAACGAGGAGCACCTTTAAATCCTCGAACCTGTTGACAGGTATATGACATCAAGTCAAGCATTTTTTCATTTGAAAATTCGGAATTAATGCTTCTTAGCAAGACATATTCTGCTACAGCAAGGGGTGAAGAAAACGAAGTTCCAATCCAGGATCTGTATTTATTATCCGGGATGGCAACACCTACATCATCACACGGAGCTAAAAAACGCACCCAAGTGCCTGAGTTTGAAACCCTTGATAGTGCATTTTGATTATCTGAACCACCAACAGTATATACATACTCATTTGTGCAAAGTACGGAATGACCTCTCACACCATATGGATCATGTGCGAAGTTATTTCCTGCCCCGGCAAAAAGAGCAATTCCGGAATCAAAAAGCATTTTTAGAGTTTCCTTAAACACCTGTAGCTTCACAGGAGATTCAAAACTCATATTAACGGCAACGCACTCGTCAGAGTATGCCTGTAACAACGCTGCGACAATCCATGAAGGAACAAGTTCAAGATTTTCTTCATGTTTATTGTTATCAAGTGCTTTATAACAACCCACTTTTACTGTATCAGGAGTATTTGCAACGATACAACTTGTTACTGCTGTGCCGTGTCCCCCTGCAACCTCAGTATCATACTCATCATTTTCAAGCCCTGCTCCCGTTGAGTTGAAATATGTTCTAAACAAACGACCTACAAATATTTCATGGTTGTAATCAATACCGGTATCTAAGACAGCGACTCTTAACTCTGCTGTTTGAATGTGATTTGCTGTTATATATGGCAACACCTGATCAAAGCCCATTACCTGACGAGAATAATCGTTTAAGAATTCTTCTTTTGTCAAATATTGAATGTCTTTTTTTGATGCTTCCATTTCTGATTCCATTTCCGCTTTCATAGGCGCATCTGGTTCAACACATTCAATATTCTTCTGACTCAAATAATAGTTATATGCTTTCTTTGCCTCTTCGGGCGATGAAAACTGAAGCAAGTGCCAGGCATCAAAGCCTGACACTTTTTCTTCAGCTCCCATTTTGTTGAAATAGGAGGAGCATTTTACGAAAAGACGAGCAGTCTGAAATTGTAAGTCATCCTCTTCAGGTGTAGTTTCATCAACCAGCTCAAAAACCTTACCTTCGTCATACTCGTTAACGACTTCAACACACTTCTCTGCAAAAGATTCAATGCGATCTTTCTCAAGCCCTTCGGCAAAAGCCGAAAAGCTAACCGAAAGGCATGAAATTGTTAAAAGGAATGAAATTGTTAAACTAAAAAGTCTTTTCATAAACGCCCTCCTTTTTATTTATTACTTATACTCCTATAAAGATTCCCTTATTAAATGAGTACTCTTTAATAAGTTCAGCATTGTTCCAAATAGCTAAATACTGCTCATAATGCGTATCGTATTTATCGATATGAATAACATTTGAATTTCTATTTGCATAAAGCCATTCATCACACCATACTGAATTAATGCGATTCAAAACATCATCACAATATCTTCCAACGGTATGTGCAAACAAGCTAGATTCAATTTCCTCTTTTGTTAAACCTTTTAATCTTAAGACACCCGTTCCATCAGCAACACCATATTGTTTAAGCAACATCTTGGTATAAATGTCACAGTATGTTCTGGAAAGGAATGCTGTTGTCATATCAGTATCAATTCCTGAAGATAGCACAAAGGTTCTGTTACCATTTGCATCAGTATCGCTTATTGCTTTTGAATTGTTTATAGGATCATCGCCTGCAAAAATGTATGGATTTGTATTCGGATCCTGCGAAATTTTATTCAATGCATTATAGTTGGTAATATTCATATATCTACCATAAAATGCAGAATAGCATCTTCCTTGATCGAAATAGATTCCAGTCTGATAATCATAAATCATTTTTCCAAAGGAAACAGGATTACATACACCGGTTACAGCATTGATAATTGCCTCAATCCAATTTGCGCCATTAACTTTTAGTCCGAGCATTCCAAAGGCATCATAATACAGTTCAACCGTAGCGTTTCCATCAGGTCCTAAAAGGCCTAAAACATTGCCGTTGCAATCTTTACTAAAATAATACTGTATCCCGGAAGGAACCTGAATACCAATTGGTTCGCCGCTTATATCGTATAAAATATCCGTGTAGAGTCCTTCATTTAATTGATTTTCATTAGTTGATAAAAAGCTCAATCCTTGAAGTATTCCATCATCCCAATTGTAGAAAATGGTTCCTGCATACTCATAATCACCATTTCTTTCATTATAAACCTTCTTTGAAGCAAGATATCCGTTAACATCATATGTGTATTCGATCCTATAATCATCGTTTTCACATTTTGTTAGTAAATTACCAGTCCATTCGCAATCGACACTGTCAATACCATCTTGATAGATAGAATAAAAATAATTCTTTGTTGGCTGCCCCAATTCATCAAGATAAACAGTGTAATTTTCACTCGTTATAACCGGCTGATTGTCATTATATGTTGTCTCATTAATCTGAATACCAGAAATCAACTCTTTGTTATTACTGTCAAAAGAATATACAAACTGATTACCAACATGAGTAAATACAGTACTGTCATTAAAAGTATTGTCATTGAGAGTTGAAAATTGACTATCAAATTCATATCCAATTCTCTTGTGTAAGAACTTAAAGAAGATTTCTTCAAAAGAACTGTCACTTGTATTAATATCATAAAAGATTCTTTGTGTAAGGTTTCCATAATTATCATATTGGTATGCTGTGCAAACATTTGGAACCAATTTGTATTCAAGAACTATTCTTCCAGCATTATCATATTCATAATAGCAAATAGGCATAACCGCCGAAACCTCATCTATATAATCAGAAACCAACTTTAATTTACCATTTTCATAGTAATCATATGAATAAGCATGGCTAGTAGGATTATTTTGATTCGAGTTGAATGAATAGGAATAATTATGCTGTGAAACCAAGTTGCTTGTAGTGGGCAATTCATTTTGATTTTGATCTCCTGAGCTTAACTGTTTATACGAAATAGATTCTTGAATCGACGACGAATAGCTTTGAGAACCACTGACGGTAAAGTTCAAAGATGCTGATTTGCTGGTTATTCTTTCGAACAAATCTGAACTTTCATTAAGAGACGCACTGTACAAGAGAGAGGGATGATTTGTTGCAGCAGAACTATATATCTTGGAAGAATTAATAATCTGACTCTTTGTTGTTCCATTATTGTTTTGAGAAACAACAATTGGAGTCGTTACACAACGTTCTGTAGGCGTATTCCCGGAAGTAAAAATGTCCTCGAAATATGTTTCTGTAACATAGTTCAAAATATTATCTGTTGTTTTTTTGTAGATATTAATTCCGTGTTCTATATTCCCGTCAATTGTATAAAGAACTTGATATCCATTAGATAAAAACTCTGTAATCAAGTGCTCATTATCAAAAATCTTTTTCAACTCATTAGAATTAGTATCGTATGTGTATGAATAGGTAATTTTTGGGATATAACTATTATTGACAAGAACGTAATATGAAATGGTGGCTATATTTCCATTACTATATGAACACTCAACCTTTGAATTATTTGCGTATTCTATTGTTGTAACATCGTTAGAAGATGACTTTTCAAGAAGTTCGATTCTTGTGTTGTCCGCATCATTTCTTACAATTCGCTTTATCTCTCCAGTTGGTGAATACTCAAAATTGTACGAGATATCGTTGAGCGTAACCGAACTAACCTGTCCAAGATAATAACTATAACTGGTTTGCGTAGTGTTGGGAGAATTAAGCATGCTTAAAGTCTGAGATACACTTTCAAGAATACCTACAGAATCGTATGCATATGTTATAGGATCAACTATTGTATTGTTTTGAATTTTAAATCCTTTTTGCGATAACAAACCATTATTATCATATTTGTAGTGTTCTGTAACACCATTTTGGTTTGTTAAAGAAGCAACGTTACCATTTTCATCATAGGTGAAGCTGGTGGTTAATTTTTCGCTATTCCTTACTACATTATCGCTTAATAATTTCCCGTCATTGTTATAAGTAGTGTTTTCATTATTTATAACACTATTACAATACCCAGAACTAGAAGCTTCATTAATATATACATAATCGACACTTACAGAATAAGCCTGATATGCGGAGTTTATATATACAACCGCATCTGTATTATAGTCTATACTAAACAGAATCCTCTTCGTTTCATAGTTAGAGTTTGTAACCCTATTGTTGTCAAAAGATAAACCATTACCAATCAACAAAGGTAATGTGGTTATTTCCTCGCCGTCTTCGTCTTCAACAACAATATCAAAATAGCTTCTATAGTCGTTTTTTATATCATCGCATTTAATTGAAGCACTTAATACATATGTTTTATTTGCAGAAATATGTATTCCTTCTTGAAACACAGTAGATGTTGAAGTAGGAACGGAATCCAAAACTAGTTCATCTCCATTAAAGGATATTCCAGAAGATTCCCATTCCCAATCATCACCAATTATCATATCCCCATCTATGATAATCTGAGATGTGTTTTCCTCGAGTGCATACGAAGCTATATTTCCATATGAATCGTACTGATAACAAACCATATTTGAGTTGTCATTTGGGGTTAATGTCTGTGAACTAGTTATTTGACCATCAAAATTATAATCAATAATATCGCATTTATCATCGATACGCACATTATTCTCTTCATGGTAGAAAATAAATGCTCTTCTTAAAATATTTGAACAATCAATTGAAACTTTATATGTTGTTGTTTCCAAAGTATCTGCATCGGTATCTGTTACTTCATATTCAGTTATATAATTTTGACCAGGAGCATAAGTAAAGACAACCGTCCTACCTTCATAAGATGCTCCTATTATTTTCCCGGAATTATCGTAATTGATAAGCACAGCTTTATTATCAGCATATGTGGTCGTTACAGTATATGTATTGTTATACGCTCTTCGTGAGAAGCCGACAGCATATGCATTGTTACTTGAATTTAGGGAAATTGCATTATCATTTGAATCATAAGCTGAAATTCCATATGGATAGGTAGCGTTTTCATTCGTATAGTTAAATACATATTTGTTACCAACCCCGTCAGTAATCATGCTCATTTTATTACCGGAATAAGTAATCGATATATTGTTGTTTGCAGATGCAATACCTGTGTTTCTTCCCAAAGCATCAAAAGTATATCTGCTTAAGCCATAGTCTATATAGCAATTCTGGTATTCGTTATTTGAAATAGCAGTGTTGTCGATATATAACAATGCAGGATTCTGTGAAGATTGAGTTTCCTCTTTTTCTTCCCATATCTCCATATTGTTAACAAGTTCGGGATTACACGGTCTTGTGAACAGTTTCTTACTGCCGTCAAACATTTTCCATTCAAGTGTATTGCCGTAAAGAATTATTGAAGAACAATAATTAACCGTAGAAAACAAATCTATCTTGTTAGGCAACTCAACATCAGCAGAAGTGCTCAATCTAACCAAATTAACTGGCATAGAAGAAACATCAATGCCAAGTAGATTTTGTTTCAATGTGATAGTATTTGTATAATCATTTACAAGTATATCAGCCTTATCTCCAAGCTCAATCTTATGATATGTACAATTAATATCGTCATATCCATATTCACGATATGAAATTGTTACAACCGGATTTGATAAAGTGAAGGATTTTGTTGTGCTACTTGAAACATATAAACCTTCTGAACAATCTATTGTTCCTCTATCATAATTAGTTAAAACATTTAACAGATTAAAACTAACGTTAAAGGGGACAGTATTATTTCCTTCAACATGTTTTGATAGGGTTGCAACATCGACAGCCGTTAATCCCGTTATATCCACAGCTGATATGGGATAGTTGTTTTGCCAATACGAATTACCATAATACAATGATAACTGTGTATTTAAAGTTGCAGTATAAGTGGCCGTAAAGCTTAAACTTGCATTTGTTATTGAACGATTCCTTGAAGTATACTTGCTCAAATTATCAAAAACCATTACAAAGACACCTTTGCCGTTTATATTAAACTGGTTATTTGAATAAGAGACTTTATCATTGCCCTGATAAAACAATAAATCGCACGGATTACTAGTTGAATTTCCGTAAAGTGTTGTCAAAAGCGGGCAACCTACACTACGTGTTCCTGTGCTATTATTTTTTTCAATTCTTTTCGTAGCATATTGAGTATTTTCAATATTAGAAACGGCTGACTGAACATCCTCAATTTTGCTAAAAGACTGATTTAGGTCAGAATAGATGTTTTCCATTTTTCCATCAACTTCTTCGTGAAGTTTCACAAATGAATAAACATCGCAATAACTACCATCGCTAAGGATGAATGTTTTCGTATACTCTGTGCGTTTGTCTTTAACTTCGTCAAGAATATGAATATCTTTTTCCTGTTCTGTTGTTGGTAATGTTTTTGATTTGGATTTTACTTCTTCCGCAAATACTTGTAACGGTGCGCACTGAAGCATAATCATCACAAAACAAAGGAATACGACAAAGATATTTTTGAATTTTTTCATATTTTTACTCCTTTTTGATTAAAAAATGTCTTTTGAACGACTAATAATTTGCTTCTTGTCTTTTCAACTCCTTTAAAAGTTATTTCACCGCTTTAAGGTAAACAATACCTTAATTAACTAATAACATAATTAATAATCTTTTCAATACTCAGGAACAAAAAATAAAAAAAAGGGGACAAATAATAAAAAGGCTGTGTTTGTTTACACAGCCTTTTTATTGTTTGCTTTTTTACGGAATTGGAATTGCAATTACTAGCTTAAATTCAGAGGATTTATCATTATATTGCCATTGCAGATCACCGCCATATTTATTAACAATTTTGTTGATACTTTTTGTTCCATAACCATGGAAATTACCCTTTTTCTTGGTGGATTGCAAAATACCATCTTTAACCGTTGGCTTTTGCTCACAACTGTTAATCAAAACGATTTTGCAGTATGAACTCATACTGCTGCTAATCTCAAGTGAAATATGCTTTTCTTGAGATTGTTCTGCAGATTCAACAGCGTTATCAAGCATATTATTAAAAAGAGACGACAAATCAACATCTTCGATAAATGATAAATTTTCAGAAATTGTTTCCGTTGAAAAAGCAATGTTCTTATCACGACAGATTTCAACATATTTATTAAGAATAATATCGAGTATTTTGTTTTTGGTTTTTGCAATATTACTATACTCTTCGATTTCTCCAAGCATTCCTTTCAAATATTTTTTAACATCCGGTGAAGTTGACATTGCGTCAATAGTTTGAATGTGGTTTTTGTAATCATGTGTTAAGATTTGCATCTGATCATTCTTCTTTTCTAAGAGTGATAAATATTGCAAGTCAATAACATTTCTTTGATTTGTTAACTCATATTCTATGAGTTTTTGATTATTGTTTTCTGCTCTTTCATAAACAATGTAAATTACAATGTTTAGTATCAAAAGTATGAATGCAGCCGAAACACTTAAAAATGTTTGTTGAAAGGTCATAACAATATCATCTGTAAGAGCTTTAAAAACTAATATAGCATAAGCCGTTCCAATAGGGAGAGATGAAAGAATAAACCATTTGCCCCAGTTTTTAGGATTACTTTCTTTCGATGAAAGTTTTGAAAGAATTACACTAAAAAAGAAGTATATAATACGACTGATTATTACTCCCAATTCAAAGTGATTGTTCACGCTTTCTTTCGAAGAAATGTTAAGAAACAATGCAGTAGAATATGCAGTTAAGAATTCTGCGATCGTTTGAATAACAACCAGAGCAATACTATGGAAAATAGCAGATTTTAGTGAACTCTTGAAAAGAAGCTTAATTATTAAAAGATTTACTACAAGAATAAACAAGAGGTTGACTATCTCAATGTTTATCACATAGTGATATATAAGCATTGGAATCAAATAGATGCCAAAAGAAAATATGAGAGTAAATACTTTATTATAGCGTGATTCATATATGTTCTTTGCATAAATGAATACAATAGCAGCTTCGGTTAAATAGGTGAAAATTAAAAACAGTTCGTTAAACATTATTATCTCCTTTCCAAAATATTAAAGAACGCATCTTTGATTTCTGCCTGTTTGCTTGGGGCTATATTAACTTCAATTCTTTCTAAGATATGACCGCGTTCATCTTTTTTTGCTAAGACAAGCATTTTTCTGGTATGACTTATCGAATAATCAAGGTTTACAATATAACTTGAATGAGGACAAACAAACGAGGAAGAATTTAATTTATGCTTCCAAAAGGAAATGTTTTCCCTAGAATAATAGATATCTTTACAGGTCATTATTCTCGTCTTTTTTCTTTGAGTTTCAATCATAATAATTTCATTAGAGTAAACTCGTACATCTTGTTTTGAATTCATGTCATAAAAAACAATTAACTCTCTACTAATCAATTCAGAAGCATCGTCTAATGCTTTATATAATCTTATAATATCTATTGGCTTAGGCAAAAATCTAAAGGCATTGATTTTAAAAGCATCATCCAAATAATTGTTGTGCGAGGTTATTACTATTATTATACTATGTGGACTGTTTTTCTTTAAGATTAATCCGGCACTTATGCCATCAAGATTACCCATTTCTACATCTAAGAATATAAAATCAAACAACAAACTACTTTTTAAGAGAGCCTCTCCACTATCATATTGAAAAAGATTTATAGGTATACACTTCTCCTCAAAATAGTTTGCAATTAGATCCTCCAAATGAGATCTGAAAATTTTATCATCGTCACAAATTGCAATATTCATATATTTCTCCATAAAAAAAGTATATTAGGTGCTTGGCACACACCTAATATACCATAGATAATTCGTTTTGTAAAATAGCTACTTTTTTTGTGCGAATGCTTTTGCTATTATCAAAAATGATTCTAAATCATTAAGTTCACACAGGTATAGATTTTCTTCAATTTCACAAATGAGTTCCTTTATAGTTTTGCTTTTTCTATCATGACCAAGCAAAAAATAATCTGGAGTTTTTTCAAGAGTAAGGCTAAGCTCCTTAAATGTTTCGAGTCCAGTTCCTGATTTTCCTTTTTCAAGTCTTGATACTTGTTTGTCGGTTAACTCTATGTCAGCAGGTAATTTATTAATAAGATCTGCTTGTGTCCAGCCTAGCTTATTCCTTTGTTTTTTCAAACGATTTCCCACTTCTTCTAAATAAGTCATTTTATCACCTCATTTAATAATTTAGCAACAAACAGAAAATAATTGAACGCATAATATTAGAAAAATCTCATAAAACGAGAAAAACAAAAAATAATTAGATTTTTCTAATAAAAAGCGAAATGAAAACAGTTTTTACCCATATTTACATATTTTGAGCCAATGAGTTGATATTAAACACTTTTATGTTTTAAAATGAAATCACCAATTTTGAAAGGATGATTAAAATGAGAAATGCAAAGCCCCCAAAAAAGATGTTAACAAAAATGGTTAAAAAAGTCATTGACGATTCATTAACCATTGACACCCTGGGAACAACATGTATTATTTATTATCAGCCTAAAGTTCCTAAAGGAATTGAAAAATTCAAGAAGAAAACTGATGATAAATAAACTGTCTGTTCTTGCTGCTAATCAATTATTGAAGCACAATGCCATTTCAGACGATGAAAAAGAACTGTATGAATACGGTATATTTATCTTGTTATCGTATCTTTTTTATAGTTTTTTTACATTTACATGTGGATTTGCTTTAAAATGCATTGGTAGTAGTATCGCTTTTTATTTCACCTTCCAAACAATCAGAAAATTTGCCGGTGGTTATCACGCTTTAACAGAAACTCGTTGTGAGATATTATCGATGATTTCCATTCTTGTTGTTATTGTGTTAATCCGATTATCAAAAACATATGATTATCAAATTGCATTAATAATTATCACCGCTTTATCTGCAGTTTGTATATTTTCATTATGTCCTCTAGACACAAAGGAAAAACCCTTAACAAAAGAAGAATTTAAGCGTTTTCGCAGGTGTTCTATGTTTACTCTAACAATTATATCTGCAATAATTATTCTTTCAGTAACTTTAAGAATTAAATCCATTTTATACCCGACTTGTTTAAGTCTAATACTTGAGAGCATACTATTAATTGCAGGTAAGATCAAAAAACTAAGAGAAAAAGATGCTGAAAAACAATCTCTTCGGAACATATCTTAAAGATAAAAGGAACGAAAAAGGAATCTCTTTAAGAGAGCTCGCAAAGAGAGTAAATATTTCACATTCATATCTTTCAAATTTAGAGAATGGCAAGAAACCTCCTCCGAGTAATAAGCTTCTTATTGATATCGCTGAAGCACTATCTCTTAACAAAGAATCGCAAAGATTATTGTTTGATATAGCGGTAAAAGCAAAGGAACTCCAGCGTAGTGACTATACAATCCCTGCTGACATTTCTAAATATCTTTCTGAAACTGTTGCAGCAAGGCGTTTTATAAGAGAAGCAGATAATCAAGGATGTTCTAATGACTTTTGGGATGGAATATTGCGACAGTTAACAAACAAAAATATATCCCAGTAACATGGGATGTATTTTTTGAAATTCTTGGTAACCAAAGGTGAACAAAAAGGAAGAATATAATGATAGTTATATCTACTCCCCCTCATAAAAAGGTAAAGAAGGTACACTGCCCTAAATGCGGTGGAAGGCTATGTGATGTCATTGAATCGGAAAAGATTAAAAGAGGGAAATGCCGGCAAGGTATCATTGTAAAATGTTATAAATGTGGAGAAAAAGTTAGTATTTCAATAAACTAGTAAATATATTATTTGATTAAATTATATGTACAGGACTCATCAATGAGATAGAGGTCTGACGATTATTCGTCAGACCTCATTTTTTGTCTGCGGGAAAATTGAGAGGACAACTATGACTCTTTGGTGGCAACCATACATATCAAAATATCCATAACTCCTAAGTTAAGAAAAAACTAATTCAATACAAAAGGAGATAAAAAATGGATATAAAAAAACACCCGAAGAGAATAAAGGATAAATATAACCCTTATACACTTCAAATAAAAGATGATAAGTACATATTATCATTTGTTGATGGAGAGGGTATTCGGCGGAAAATGGAGATTGATGAAAATCTATACCAAGTATTTGATTCTTTTGAATTGGAGGATTTAGCGTATATGGTTAAAGTCAGTCGACACATTGAACATTCAGTATTGACAGAAAATACTTTAAACAAGAGAGCTTTGAATCAACCAGAAGATATAGAAACGCTTGTTACTAGCAATCTTTTGAATCAAAGGGTAATCAATGCCATTTATTCATTGCCAAATAAACAAGCAAATAGAATTGTATTATTTTTTGTTTATGGCTATTCATATACTGAAATTGCAAGAATGGAAGGCTGCGAAGTTAGTACCGTTATGCGAAGCATAGAAAGTGGAATAAAAAAAATAAAAAACAATTTTAGAATTAATACTGACGGTTAATAATTTGAACCCATTTTTTTATTATTTGGACACAAACCTTTATTTAGTGTTTTTATTGTGTTTGAATAGCATTGGGGGATTTTACCTTAAGCGGTGAAATAACTATTAAAGGAGTTGAAAAGACAAGAAGCAAATTGTTAATCGTTCAAAAGACATTTATTAATCAAAAAGGAGTAATAATATGAAAAAAGCTAAAAAATTCTTTGTCGTATTCCTTTGTTTTGTGATGATTATGCTTCAGTGTGCACCCTTACAAGTATTTGCAGAAGAAGTAAAATCTAAATCAAAAATATTACCGACAATAGAGCAGGAGAAAGATGCTCATATCCTCGGTGAAGTTAAGGACAAACGCACAGAGTATACGAAAACATTCATCCTTAGTGATGGTAGCTACTGCGATGTTTATTCATCTGTAAAGCTTCATGATGAAGTAGATGGGAAACTTGAAAATGTTTCGTCAAAATTAGACAACCCTGGAAACACCATTTCGGATGTGAAAAGAGTTGTTAGTACTTTGACTAATGCTGATGCAAATAATAAGTTAAACAGTTCCACTCTTAATCGTCAAGGTGAACAGCGCAGTTCTTGTCCATGGCTGTTTTCCACACCTGAGACAGATTATAGTTTGTCTTTCTATGCTGGAAATGCATCTGTAAGCAGCAACAACAACACGATTGTGGTGGATAGTTCTGCAAAGGGAATATTCATAATGACGGCAAGTGGAATTGATAAATACAATTCTAAAAATCGTGTTATTACAAAAGCGGATTTAAGTTTTACAGTCGATTATAATTCAACTGGCAAAACAACCATTGATGCATTTTGCGGTAATTCAACCTGGCAGTCAACCTATCCTATAAGTCCTAATCAAATAAACACTATATTACTTTCATCTGCAGAATTGAAAAATAATAATGGCATTTCATATAACATTAGTTTTAACCTAATAAACTGGGTTGCAAATTGTGATCGAGGAAATGGAAATTATGCAGAAGGGGTATATTTTGTTGCTCAAAGTAAAAAGAACTTCGTTTTATCAAACCCTGTTTTAACGATTACTTATAAATCCGTAGGATATAACGATGCAAATTGCACATATCACTCAATTGAACTTGGTGCAGCAGGTAAAGTTTTAATTAATGATTATACTAATACTGTAACGTTGGAACAAAACTTAATTGGTATTGATATTAACAATTTACCTGTAAATATAAAGAAATATAGTTCATCGGCGGATATAGGGTTGACAAGTGCCGCTGATCGTTATTCTATATTAAATTATAATAGTTCCTTGGCACTGTATTCAAATGGAAATACATATACTGCAATTTGGACTTTGTTTGACAAAAGCCAAAAAATATTTATCAGACCGGCTAATCCCGTGGCGACAAATAATATGGAGGAATGGGTTGAAAGCTCTGAAACGCAAACATCTGAAAATCCTGCGATACTACATATTGATAGTAACGCAATTAGTAGCGCAGGATTCTTAACGAATTATAGTAATTGCTATATTCAGTTTGGAGTTAGAAACTATCGATTTGATAGTAATGGAAATCTGTCTCAGATTACATTCGGAGGAAAGTCAATTAATTTGTCGTTTACCAGTAATGAGATAACTCAAATAATTGACGGAAATGGGAACAAATATTCTTTAACTTATGCGTTATCAAGTAACCCGAATTTAAACGATCCATATTTAAGATTAATAACCGTACAAGATGTCAATAATCAGTACATTCATTTTGACTCAAGCAATAACCCGTTTGAAGTCAATATCAATTGGACATTTGACTCAACTGATAGCACCTACTGTTTTGTAACCACATATGCTGATAATACCCAATTATCTGTTCAATATGATTCATCGGGAAGGATAATTGGTATTGAATATGGTTCAAAATCAGTAACTTTTGAATATGAAAACGGACAAAATTTTTTGGCAAAATATATCATTCAAGAGACTAATGATTTAAACCAATCAACTACAACAACGGTAACTATTAACGGTAGCAATATATTTAGGCGAATTTTCATATATAATACAAACAACTCAAATGAAAAAGCAGATGTTATTGATTATAACGAGGTTGGTCAGGTTATTAGCTCAGAGACTGTTTCTGCTTCGGAATCCAATACAAACTTGGTTTGTTATAATTATGACAATGATGGCAATTTGATGTCTTTTGCCGTTGAAGAAACAAACACGGATCAGTTGTTATATGACGGAGATATGCGTACAGGAGATTGGTCAGGAACCGGTCTACGATTCACTGAAGAAGAGGTTATTATTCCTGTATCCACTGGAATAACAACAAGTATGTTTCAAGAGGAGATTAATCTTACTGCTGGTAAAACATATGTATTAACCGTTGGAGCACATTGTGATAATTTGAAAAAAACGAATACAAGTAGCGTAACAGCTTATGTTATCGATTCTGACAGCGACAACACCTTAGTTTCTTTGCCTTTGTTTGTTGGTAACGGTATTAATGTAATTGATGATCCTTTAAACTATCCTGATGGTTTTATAAATGAAGGAAATGAAGTAAAAAGAATATTATTTACCTCAGCAATCAACACCAGTGCAACTGTATATGTTACATCAGAGAATCAGGATGATGTTGTATATGTTGACTATGTTTATCTAAATGAGGCGAAAGATTCGGGGTATTGTTCAAGTATTATTAATAACAGTCACAATACTTATAATGAAAGTGGTTTGTTGGCGGAAGAATCTATACAAAATAACTCTGAACAATTAGTGCAGTCATTTAAATATAAAGATGGCAACATTGTTGAACTTGTTGATCAAAATGGTGTCGTCACATATTACACTTATTCTAACGGATTATTGACTGCTAAGGGAACGACCAAAGTTAATGAACAGATTGAAAATCCTGTAGAATATACATATGATGCTATTGGAGCTTTAGAAAGCGTTTCGCAAACTATTACTATATTGAATTCCCCCAGCACAACTACAACTGCATATACATATGATTATGGTCAAGTTTCTTCTGTAACGTTTAACGAAATATCATATAATTTTGAGTATTTACCTAATGGAAATATTAAAAGTATTACTCAAGTTAATAGCAACGATGTTGAAACACAACTTATTAATAATGCAGTTGATGTTAACAACAACTTGATCATCACTTATGCAAACGGCGTTGTTGCAACTTGTTCATATTCAAGCGGCAAAGTACAATCAATTAACTATGTGAAAAACAATGAAACCGTGTTGAGTTATACATATTCATACGATTCAGATGGTGAATTGCATTCAATTAGTGATAATGATTGTCTGTTAACAGAGTTTACAGAAACTGGTTACGCTGTCTACTATAAAGTTAATAATAGCGGTATTGAGATTTATAACAAATCAGTTGGTAGCGACAATAACATTCTTGAAACATACTACGCAGGAATATATTACGAGACCAACGCAAATACTCAGGAAAATGAGGCAACAGAATACAATATTACTGAACCAGTTACAGTTAGTGTTGATGAAAATGGTTTAACAAATCGTCAACAATTAATATCTTCTGTAAAAAAGAACAGTTCAATGGCAACAAATCACCCGGAGATTGATTATTCTACAACAATAGGTGATTTAACAGATGGCTTTGATAGAATAACTAATAAGTCAGCAGATTTCCTGTTAAGTATTCCGTCTCAACAAATAAGCTACAATTCTGATGTTGATGAATCATATTCGTACAAAACATTAAATGAAGCAACTCCCGAGAGTGGAGAACTATCAACAACGAGCAATTTGGTTTCTCAGCATAATTATACTTATACCTTTAATAAAAACACTACTGAAGAGCTTGCTAAACCCAAAAATTACTCTTATGAGTATTATCCTAATGGAACTCTAAAACTTGTTCTTGGTTATATTGGGGAAAACAGAACTGATTTATTACCTATTGCTTATTTTGAATATGATGAAGCAGGACGGGTGAGCCTTGAGTACAAAGTATATCCGGAAGTATGCATTGAATATAAGTATGACAACTACGGGAATCTTATTCAGAAGGTTGTACATGATTTTGCATCAAACGATAATAGTTTTGTTGTACGCTTTTTTAAGTTTTTGTATAAAAAAGGAGTTTATACTTTTACTGCTTCATATAGTGGATGCAATGATGATACTTTTGATATTGCCACCGTATTGTCGTCAACGATTTCAGATGTTAACTATACATTTGATGTGTACAATAAGGAAAGGTTAACGGGATTTGAAATTGATAATGAGACTCCTCAAGTTATTTCTTACGACTTACTTGGTCAGCCTAATGCAAATTATTTCTATAATGTTGACGGTGAATTAACAAGGGCTGAGTGTGAATGGGTAGGAAATATGCTTGTATCATGTACTACTGATGATGCAAGAGTAAAGTATACTTATGATGTTAATGGTTATCTGTCCTCAAAGAAAATGTACCAAGTTCAAACGACTACAGATCCTAATTCGGGAGATCCTATCACATCATATGTATATAATGCAACAATGTTCTACAATTGGGAAGATGGTGTCCTGCAAGGCATGCACTTCTTAAGTCAAAATATAAATAATATAAATGAAGCTTTATACACAGATATTATTTATGATTTAAATGGTGAACCAATAGGCATCATGGTTCCTTCAGGAACTGAATACATATTTGGAAAAGATTATAATGGTAATATTACTTCATTGTATAGTATGGATGGTGAAGAAGTGTTTAATATTTATTATGACGCTTTTGGCACTTGCGGTTTTACTGTAGGTGGTTCCAATTGGATTGAAGCCATTATCTATGCTCTAACCGGTCTTTGTAATCCAAGTACATATAAGGGTATGCTTTACGATTGTCAAACGGGTATATATTTTGAACAAGGTCGCTGCTATTCACCATTTTACGGTAGATATCTTAATATTTCTAATTACAATTCCTTAAATAAGATTTCAAAGGATGCTAACACAAATCCATATGTTTTTGCTTGCAATGATCCTGTTAACAACTCAAATAATGATTATGAAACTGATAAGCAGGGAAACAGAACTAGAATAAGATCTTTTGGTTTTGAAACTGATATGACTTCCGCTTTTCTTTCAAAATCATCTTGTGATTTGTTTACAAAGGCGTTTTTGAAAAATCACGGAACACCCAACGTGTCAGGTGAGAGTGAATTTAGAGGTCTTACTTCTGAAGAAATTTGTTCCAGCTTATTTGCTCATGCTGTAGGAAGATATTGCGAAGAAGCACTTAACAGAGTAAACTCTGTTTGGAGTGATGGTTGGCTCTTAGCGAACAGAAATGCAAATGTTATTTATGTAGATAAATATGACAGCCATTACTCTCAATATAGAAGCATCTGGAATAACGCTGAAAAGATTAAAGAGTACACCGTAAACAAAGGATTGTATATTGAGGTATAATAATTAAATTTTGTTAGGAGGGGCGTTTCTATGAAAAAAACAATCAGCGTTCTTTTATCATTAGTTTTTTTCTACTCCCTGTTTTCTGTTAGCTTTTCAGCATATGCAGAAGGATCAGAAATGAAAAGAATTGAATACTTCGCTGATGAGATTGTTGACGTTGTTAATGATTATGACGAAGGTAAGGTTTTTGAACTTGTTGATGAAACTACGCCTGAAAATGATGATTTGCAATTTCAGACTGCTCGTCTTTTCGTAAAATGCTCCTCCTATTTCAACAAAATGGGAGCTGAAGAAAAAGTGTCAGGCTTTAGTGCCTGGCACTTGCTTCAGTTTTCATCACCCGAAGAGGCGAAGAAAGCATATAACTATTATCTAAATCAAAAGAATATTGAGTGTGTTGAACCAGATGCACCTATGAGAGCTGAATTAGATGCATCGGGAGATGATGTACAGTATGTAACAAAAGAAGAATTCCTGAACGACTATTCCCGACAGGTTATGGGATTTGATCAGGTATTACCATATATAACAAGCAACAATATTCAAACCGCAGAGTTGAAAGTCGCTGTTTTAGATACCGGTGTTGATTATAACCATGAAATATTTGAAGGCCGTCTGTTCAGAACATATTTCAACGCTACAGATATAGGTGCCGAGAATGATGAATATGACATCGAAATTGCTGAAGGTCATGGAACAGCAGTATGTGGAAATATTGTTGTCAATACTCCTGATACAGTTAAAATTGGTTGTTATAAGGCTCTTGATAACAACAAGCATAACGATCAACCCGAACTTGTTCCTTCAAGAGTTGTTGCAGCATTATTACAGGCATATTCGGATGGATGTGTTGCAGTTAATATGAGTTTTGTAGCACCTGTATCACTTACTGTTTTCAGAGAAACTCTCGAAGAATTATATAATAATGGTATCGCTTTGTTTGCCGGCGCAGGTAATGAAAATGCACATGCTACTTACGGAAGATACTTTTATTCGCTCTGCACTCAAAACACTGTTTGTGCCATCGGAGGTTCCGACAAAACCAATAATCCCGCAAGATTTACAAACTCCGGTTATTGGGTAAAGTTTTTAGCACCGGCACAAGAAGTAAAGGTTGCATGTCCTGATAATAAATATAGGGTTTGGAATGGAACATCATTATCAACGCCTTTGGCGTTGGCTGAATATATCGTTTTGAGAAGTTTGAACAACGATTATTCCAATGAGAAAATCATTGATTTAATGGCATATTCATGTCAGCCGATTAGAGACAATACCAGTAGTTATAATGATGTTAATAGCACATGGCATGGAAATGCGTGGTACGGATCCGGAATACTTGATGTTTCTGAAGCTTTTTGTGAGATGCAAAGAATAAACAGACCTTCAAAAGTATCGTTCAGTTTAACCAGCGGTGAAAATTATCATGTTGGTGACAAACTAACCCTTACTGCTGAAGACGGAGCGAAGATATATTATACACTAAACGGTGAGTATCCAACAACAGAAAACAGAATTGAATATACTGCACCTATTTCATTGGATCACCTTACGGAGATTCATACTTATGCAGTTAACGAAGGATTCTTTCACGGTCAATCAAATTACGGCTTGTTCAGAGGATTTGATATAATACCGGAGTCAGAATTTGTTATAAATGAAAACGGAACTATAACCGATGTCCCGGTAAACTATGAGTATCTTGAAATACCGGATTATGTCAACGGGATAAAGGTTAAATCTATAATGGACGATGTTTTTTATAAATATTATTCAACCCTTACACCATCTCCAATTATGGATTCTTTTAATATAAAGGCACTAAAACTTCCGGACTCAGTTGAATTTATAGAAGATCACGGCGAGCCTGACGAAGAAAGTCTGCTGTTTTGCAATCCTACAATTGAGTATTTTTGCGCCAAAGGATTAAAAACAATTGGATATAAAATGTTTTCAGAATGCAGTAATCTTTATGAAATAGATACTCCTAATGTTGAGTTGATTTGTCATAATGCTTTTTATCATATAGACATAAGTATTTTATCGCTTCCTAAGGCTACATATGCAGAAGCCGGAGCTTTCAAAGAAGCTTTCTTTAAACAAATATTTATGCCTCATCTTGTCTCATTTGAAGGACCTTTATTTGAAACCGTTAATACAGAGATATTACAATTGGATAGTCTTGAGCAGGGATATATTTCTGAAGATTGGGAAATTGGAAGGTTAATGCAAAAGAACATGGAATTTCTAAGCATATTATCTTTACCCAAAATGACTATTGTTGAGGACGGAGATTTTCGACAGGTTTTACTAGGAAGAGTCGAATTTTCAAATGTAAAATCGTTAAAATCATTGCCTACACAAACATATACAGATAGTTCAACTCGTGAATGTATTATTTTGGTTCCGACAACCTTAAAGAATATTGATTTAAGCGGAGATATTTCTAAAAATGCTGAAAAACGCAACAAGATTATAAGGAAATTCTACGGCACAAAAGGTTGTTACGCAGAACAATGGGCAAATGAAAATAATATTGAATTTGTAGAACTCAATCAAGATACAGCAGTGATTACAGATATAAGAGAAAACTGTAACGAATATACTCGTACATTGTTTTTTGATTCTTTGGGCTTCAATAAGGAATACCAGTGGTACGGAAGTTATGATAATTCTACGGATAATGGTATTGAACTTGTTGGCGCTACAAATGAACTGCTCAACTTGAAGGATTTCCAAGAGTATCCCTACTACTATTGCGTATGCACAAGCACAGACAGAGATGAAGCAGAAAACTTTGAGCATCAGGAGTTGATCTATTCCCGTGTGTGCGAGAACATTGATTATGCAGACGCTGATTATACACAGTACAATTCAGCAGTCGAACAGGCAAATGCACTTGACAGGACATTGTATAAAGATTTAACTGTACTTGATGAAGCTCTTGCAAAAGATGTTTCAGGTCTTCCTTCGTCAATGCAGGCTGATGTTGATGAAGCAACACAAGCTATTCTCGATGCAATTGATGCATTGGAGTACAGGGATGCTGATTACTCTGCATACAACGCAGCAGTTGAGAAAGCAAACTCACTTGACAGATCATTGTACAAGGATTTAACTGCGCTTGATGAAGCTCTTGCAGTTGATGTAAGCGGCAAAAATGTCACTAAGCAAGATATCGTTGATAGCCAAACACAAGCCATTCTTGATGCGATTAATGCCTTAGAATTAAAGCCAATGGAATACAAGATTATCGAGGGAGCCAACGGTGAATATGAGCAAGGCAGCGAAAAAGATTTAATAATCGTTTCTGATGCTGATTTTGATAAATTCGTTTCCGTTGAGATTGATGGGGAAACTGTTGGCACTAATAATTATAATGCTGGAACCGGGTCAACGAGAATAACGCTCAAATCTTCATATCTTGATAATATGTCTCTTGGAGAGCATAGTATTTCTATTATCTCTTCAGATGGTAGAGCTTCAACCACTTTCACTGTGAAACAAGTTAGTGAGTCGACTACGGAATCGACCACAGAACCGCAATCTGAACCTGAGAGCACAACAGAAAAATCAAATGAAACCACAGCAGAAAATGTAACGGAATCTTCTAATCAAAACGAAAATACAACCGGCAATCATTATGTCCCCGATTACGAAAAATCCCCAAGAACCGGAAATGGAAAGACTGGAATAACCGTAGCTGCTTTTTCCCTGATGCTTTCTTCTGTTTGCGTTCTGTATGTCTTAAAAAGAAAGGAATAATAATGAGAAAAGCATTTCTAATTCTGATGTTACTGTTAACAATTTGTGTCCTTAATGGATGTCAAGAAACAAATAAGTCCAAAAATATCAATACTGTTGAAAACACCGAAAACACATCGTATCGTTTTTTTACTAATACGGAGGGCTTGAGTCGAGAGGAAGAATCTAATATATCAACAAGTATTGAAGGAATATATGTTGAAAGCTTTGGAATGCGGAATAATGTAAATATTAGCAAAGAAACGATAGATGATATTGAAACTTCGAAAACATGTAAAGAACCAAGAATAAGTGATTTGTCTCTTTCAAAAGTAGGCGATGTCTTTATCAAAGAATTCGATAAAGACGAAAAGCTATTTGGGGAAATATATTCAGATGCACTCGGAAAGTATTACCTTTATTGCTTTGATAATCCCAACAATGCTGTTGTCGAATTGAATCAAGGTATGTCATAGCTCAAGCAATGTTTGTTGTTCATGTGAGAACATCATAATAATGCTTACTTTTAAAGTTTCTTATACAGTCGGTAAATCAGTTTTTATTCTAAATCCTTCAAATATTAAAATCACCCAATATTAAAAGAAATGTGAACAATATGTTCTATACAGAGTGTATGTATAAATGTCATCATATACTAAACTTATTCCTTGGATGCTTGCATTCCAAAATGTTTCTAATCTTATTGGTACTGATGTGAGTATATATCTGGGTAGTTACAATTGAGCTGTGACCAAGCAACTGTTGTATATACCTGATATTCACATCTTCATCAAGCAAAGCGGTGGCAAAAGTGTGGCGGAACATATGAGGAGTTATATGCAAATCCACACTCGCCGCTTTCGCATAATTATCTACCATATTTCTAATGGATTGTTCCGAAAGATTATTACCAAGTTTATTAACAAAAAGATAATCACTGTTTACCGATCTTGTTTTCAAATACTGAAGTATGAGCGCAGAAATATTTTCATTTGCAAGGCACATTATTCTTTCCTTTGAGCCTTTGCCGAATATGTAAATAGTATTACTTTTCAAGTCAATGTTTTGCAGTTTTAGATGACTGGCTTCCGATACTCTCATTCCGGTAGAAAAAAGAAGCTCCAATACAATAACATTTCTTAAATTACTTTCTTTTTGGAATATAGTAGTTGAAGAATAATATTTTTGATATGCGGTTCTTAAAATTGATTCAACATAAGGCAGCGGAATAGTTTTAGGTAACACTACCGGCTCTTTGTATTTTATTGTGATTTTGTGAAATGGATTTATATCGATGATGTTTTCCATTTCAAGATAATGATAAAAGGCTTTCAAGCAGGCTATCTTCCGTTTAGCGCTCTTCGGCTTAAATTTCTTGTGCAGCAAGTCAATATAATTGACTATAGTTTCTTTGGACAACCAGTCTTCATTGTGAACAAAGTCTTCAAACTGCTGCATATCAATTGCATATGCCTTGATTGTTAAAGGGCTTAATCCTTTTAAATCACGGCATACAAACAGATAATTCTTAATTTCGTAAGATAAGTTTTCCATATCTACACCTCCATAATAGATAAGCATATTATGGAAGAATCTTCGAATTGTGTCGACAAAAATATGCATTTTTTGTATTAAAACGATACATTTTTTGCATTTTTGGTTGATTGGCTCAAAGATTTATGATATGGAAAATAAGGGTAATAATATAAAAAAATAAAGGATAACTAGTAATTATATAACAAAGAGGTAAATATGAATATTTTTATAAGTTGGTCAAAGTCAAAAAGCATGGAATATGCAAAAAGGACAAAAATGCTTTTAGAGGAATTAGATCCTTCAATTA
>Ga0247609_10001506_pt1 | contig 27491 bp, 28 predicted proteins | sample 172DNAGHGlowgp2_FD_193487 | JGI IMG/M metagenome (GOLD analysis project Ga0247609, IMG submission 193487) | Sheep rumen microbial communities from Palmerston North, Manawatu-Wanganui, New Zealand - 1728 DNA GHGlow gp2 | ecosystem: Host-associated > Mammals > Digestive system > Stomach > Rumen ...
GTCTGTGAATATTGGTAATTACAACAGGTAGAATTTTCCCTGTTTCCAAGTCATGTAAATAGATACTAACACTTCCAAATAAATTATACATCTGTGAAGATTGGAAATCAGTAAGGAATCCTGTAGTTAAATTCCAAGTTTCCTGAATATCATTCCTATAATTAACCTTGCCTGATTCAAGTGTAGTATTATTATAGTTCTGCAAGTAAGTTTGCCTTGTGAAATTATAGTTCTTTATTTCATTCCCATCTATAACTAACCAATCCCATCCACCACGGGCATTTAAATAGTAAAGGCAATATCTTTTACAAGTGTTCTTTACAGTAAATGTTTTCCAATTGTTGTAATTGATAGTGTATTCATCAACGGTGAGGGTATTTCTCCAAACAAGAAAATCTGAATTAAATGCTTCTGTAAATTCACCTGCTAATGGAATTTCAACAGAAGGTATAAACTTTACATAGGTCTTTGCAACCCCTGTAAATAGTGTAGAATCAAGTAAAGTAGTAGAAGCATAGGTATTTACCGTAGAAGCATCAAATAAGCCACTAAACAGGAAATACTGCCTTTTATCAGCAATGGGAATTATTGGGTTTGAAAGATAGTGTGATTCAGGTTCTGTATATTCTGTATAACTCCAATCATTCCAAAAAGTTGTCTGTGAATACAGGGTTTCAACTTCATCAGTAATTATATAAACATTAAACAACTTGCTTTGTTCATTGTTTTCCTGCCAAATTACATTAGAAAAATCAATACTGTTTGCAAGGTAATTCCTACATACTTCATTTAATTTGAATTTACATTCCCCATCAAAAGAATAACATCTACCTTTATAGATTTCTGTGTTATCTGCTGTTATCCTGTAATCTATGTAATTACCACCATCTAAAGAGCAATAAGTATCTTTCCAAATAGGAAGGGTTGCAACATTACCAAGATTAACACTAAAATTCAATGTTCTTTGTGTTCTTGTTGTGTAAGTGATACTGTAATTCTTAATTGAATTGGTGCTTCTATTTGCATCTTCCTTTATATGAATCAGCATTTGTTTATATCCCAATGTTGGAACTGTTCTTACTGTTACTTCATATACATCATAAGAATTGACAGTAAGCCCATATATAAGTGCATCCCCTGCAAAAGTTTTATATAAATACAAATCAGATTCATTTGCAGCAAGAACATTAGTATCTGTTAATTCATAGTAGTTAATTCCATCTATAGTTATCATAGTTTAAGTTTATTTTAGAAAGTCCCCAATGGTTTTGAACTTTAGCCCTTGGGGACTGTTATATTATTGTTTAATTCAAATTCAGTCACAATTACAGAACAATTATTCTTGCCAATCCTTCATTTATATCCTGTTCAAGTGCTTCTTCAATCTTTGGAAGCCAAATAGCATTTAATTCTTCAATTGTATTTGCAAGTTGGTTTCCTGCTTCTATTCCATCTTCTGCTATCTTTCTACCAATTAAAAAAGCAAGTTGTTCATTTGTTGGGGTTATTCCATTTACTTCCCTTGGAATTACAGGCTTATCTTTAATCCATTTAAGTATAGCAGCAGGGGGTGGAAACTTACCTGCTTTTCTTCCGTGCTCTACATACTTCCAATAATCAGCAAGAGAAAGTTCCCCTATGTAATTCCAATTGTCAATAACAACATTTGCCTTTACTGATTGAATAAGGTTTCCTGTTGCCTTTTTATCATCTGCAATTAGTTTCTGTTTGTATAATTCACTAACAGCAGCCATATAATCAGTTAGGGTTTGATTCAAGTGTTCAAAGGTTAATTCTTCCATAGTTAGTTATTCTTTTTCCATTTTTGAATTTCTGCTTTCTGCCTTTCTATTTTTTCATTCCTGTAGGCAACAATATTAAAGAATTCATAGATTCCCATATTCCAAACAGTAGCCCAAGTTTCCCTTGTGGTTTCAGATACAGAATCAATTAAATTAAGCCATTGATAAGAATCTGATACAGTTTCTGAATTTCCTGTTCCATCTGTTCCATCTTCTTCTTGTCCTTCACTTTCTTCCTTGCCATCCAATCCAAATAAATTAGCATACCCTGAATTGAAGTCACTAATTCTTTTAGAAAAAAAAACAAGATGGAATTTGAAGTAGTTATAGGTACATTGTTTTCAATAGTTTCAGTTAGTTCAGCAATATCATACCCTTCATTATATTTGCAACCCTTGGGGATAATAAAGCAGGAAAGAAGATTAGCAAGATATTTCATATTGTCCTTTTTAGCCCAATAAGTTTGAAAATCTATATACTGTGCAATTGTCATTTTCTGCAAGTCAGTTTCTATTGTGTATTCCTTGCCATTTATTTTAATCTTCTTGGAATTCCAATTCTTATTGAACTTGAATTCATTTAACCAAGCCATTTTAGAAAGCATTTCTTGCAGTTCCTGAACAGTGTAGTTATAATATATTTTATCTTCATCTACACCCATTAAAAGAGCAAGAACAGCAATATTAATTTCAGTAGGGGAAAGTTGTGAATCTTCTGTTATTTCTACAATCTGTTTATAAAGGGAAATACTTACATCTTCCCAAGAATTATATAATAGTTTATCCATATTTTTCTGCTAATGTTTTTCTGTGTTGCTTATTACCAAAAGATATAGAATAATTGCTTTTGGTTTTTGTCTTTCTCATTGTATTAATTGCCATTGCAGAAGCCATTACTATATCATCATGCAATCCGTAAGGTGCATTATAAGTAATCTTTCCTGTTGGGGTTATTTCCATAGCATAAGCACTGAATTCCCTTCTTTGTTCATCATTTTCATACAGGGTTATATTCCCCTTTCCAATTTCTGCAACAAGGTTTTCAATAATTTCCCTTTTGGAAGTATTGGAAGTAGTAAATTCAACTATATCCCCTGAATAAACAGATTTAATATCTTTCTTTAACAGGGACAAATAAACTTCACCAATGGAATTAGTTTCTGCAACCACCTTTTTTATTTTGGTTGTATCAATCTTCTTTATTTGGTTAATAATCCATCCTATTTGGGTTTCTGCTTTGTATTTACAGTTGTTCATTGCTAACAGCCTTTGAACACCATTTTCATCAAAAGCACTAACTACAGTATAATCACCATTAACACCATTGCCCCAATCAATTCCTATATACAGTTCATTATATCCTTCTGTATCAAACTGCCTTCTACCTGTGTTTTCTTCAACCCATTTAATAGATTTAATTTCAAATACATTTCCACCATCTTCAACAAATTCCCCAAGATATTCTGTTATAAATTGGTTTTGGGGCATTGTGTTCCTGTATAGTTCAAGTTTTTCAGGGGAAAGGAATTCAGAAGTATCAAACTTACACAGGTCAAATGATTCAACATTAGGTGCATTGTGTGCTAACCCAATCTGATAGAAATTATAGAAAGTACCTGATTTAAGTCTTGGTGTGCTAACCATTAAAGTATTAGCATTATTTACATCAGTCCAAGGGGAAATGATATTAAATATTTCTTCACTTATATATGCTGCTTCATCAATACACAGGATTCCACCCCTTGAAATTGTATAACCCCTTAAAGTTTCCTTCTGTTGTGCGGACTTGAAATAAATAACAGAACCATTTATAAACTCTATTTCAAGCAGGGAATCATTATGTTTGTCTATAATCCCTGAATTAATACAACCACTAACTATTTCCTTATAAATCTTTCTACAGTTGGTAATAGTCAGGGAAAGGCAGATAGAAACAGAAGTAGGATAATTTATTGCATGCCTGATTAATTCCTGTTCAATAATAACTGTTTTTCCTATCTGCCTTTTAGCCTTAACTACAAATATTTTCCCCGCCCTTGTACCTGCCTTTGTTATTGCATCATGTACTACTTTCTGCCAAGGTTTAGGTTTAATTCCTTTAAATATCAGTTTCTTCTTGTCCATTATTGGTTTCCTGTTCTACTTCATCCCCTTCATCACCAAAACTGAATTTCAAAGTTGAATTATCAAGTTTAACTTCTTTCTTTTCAATATACAGGGAATATATTTTATTAAGCATATCAAGAGCCTTTAAAGAGTTGTTTCTATCTTTATCCTTGATTGCATCTACAAGTAAATCTTCCAATCTTTCTATTTGGATTGCACGGCTTTTTTCAATCACTTCATCAGCATTTTCAGCAAGGATTTCATAAGCATCTTTAACATATAAGGAAGCAGTAGAATCAGCCACTTCCCATTGTTCCTTAATCCATTCAATTAGTTTTGCCCTACTCCAACCCTTTCTGATTCTCTTTATGATTTCTGCCAATCTGAATTTTCTTTGATTGATTTCTACCTTGTTTTTACCTGCTGTTTCAGTATAGGTTTCTTGTTTCTTTTTAGTTCTCATAGTTATTGCTTTTAAAGGTTATTTAATTGTGACTGTTTTTTGATTTTCTGCCTGATTTCTTGGTTTCAGGGGCTTCTGTTTGGGGTGGTTCAGATTCATTAGAAACTATATCATTTTCCCCTTGGGTTTGTAGGTCTTTAAAATAGATTTTCCCAACCAAACAAAGGAAATTAAACACACATACAGAACAGCCCCAATTCCTGTTTACTTTACTTCCTGTTGCTTCTTCATAAATATCTGCAACTTTATCTACTAACCACCTTGGGCAATTCTTCACAATCCCTTGGGTAGTTGCACTTTTAAAATGAATTTCAGCATCATATAATGCAGTTAATTGTTCTTTGTTGAATATCATTTTGTCCATATCTTTAATTGAAATATAAATTATAATCTTGTTATTTTTGAAATTTGATTTATAAGCCATTGCAAAATATCCTGAACCAAGTAGAATAAATCTTTCCAAACAGGGGTAAGACAGGAAATAAATAATGCAACAGTTATCAGGGGTATTGTCAATTGGTGTGATACTATCAAATAAACAAAGCAAGCCCACCAACTAACACAAAGTGAACAGTCAAAAGGTTTAAGTGAAATTTCAGTGTAATTGTGCATTTTTAGTAGTTTTTTAACTATAAAATGCTTCAAAGTAGAGATAAAACCACTAACATCTATTATAAAAACACTTATATAACTAATTAGAAATAAGTCTAATACTATCATCATATCCATTATTTTATAGTTTTGAAGTTATTTTTTCCCTTATTTTTTTCACCCAAATATAGACTGTTGAAGCAGAACAGCCCAATTCAGAACCTGTTTTTCTCATTGAACCAAGGGTAGCATATAACAACAGAATTCTTCTTTCTGTTTCATCCAAATAATTCCAAATAATAAACTTGATTTTCTGAATTATTTCTTCTTCATCTGTCATTATATCATCATCTATTTTATATGTCTGTAAGATTTCCATTATGTTCACTGTATTTTTCTTCACCGTTTTCATCATATTGCAAGGATTCTTTATTTATATTATATCTTTTATACATTGTGTAGTAAGGGCTTGTTTTACTGAATACATTGTTTTGAATCATTCCAATAATAAAGTATTCCATTTCACCCTTTTCAAATATATTTACTATTCTATCTTCCTTCTTTTCCAACAGATTCAAATAAATATCTTGTGCTAAATCCTTTAATTCTTCATCAGCCCTTTTAGTTATCTTCTGAATCAGTTTTTCAACAGTCCTTTCTTCTGCCAATTGATTTATTATTTCATTCTTTGTCATAGTTCAATTTAGGTATTAAAAAATGGGATAGATTATATTTCAAACCTATCCCATCTTTATTTAATTCTTGCTGTTTAGTATTTGGTTACATAAGCACTTATTTAAGTGGTTTATTCATTTTTCATAGTTTTCAAGTTTTTCTTCATCATTACAGCCGTCCGCAAGTCTATATAATTCAGCAAGAATTTCACAAGTTATTGGTTTAAGTTTTAGGTTAGTATCAGTTCAGTTTTCCTTTAATCCCTTTATTTCATCTTTCAAATCAGCAACTGTATCTATAAGTTTATTCATTTGCTTATCATAATAATCAAGAAGTTTTCCTGTTTCTTCCACTGCATCCTTTAAGGCTTTTCTTTCTGCAACAGTGAAGTAAATGTAAGCACCAACTAAAAGTGCAAGGGTAATTAAGAATAATACTGTTTTCATGGTCTTATTGTTTTAGGTTATTATTGTTTAATTCAAATCTTATTTGTTCCATCAATCAGGAAGTATTTGCAGTTTGGATTTTCCTTTGCTGCTTCAATCATTCATTTAATCAAAGTTTCCATATTGTTCATTAGTTTTATATTGTTAAACATAAATAGTCTATTAGTTGAAAATTTCAGTAGGAACATCAGCCTTTTTATATGTTGCTTTGCTCATATCAAACATAGCCTTTAGTTCATAACTTCTATCTTGGTTAGCAAAGTCATTAGTATGCTTGCAGTACATCCATACATAGCCAAGAAAGGCTTCTTTTAGTTGTCTTGGATTCCAAATTAGAAAACCATCACCTGCAAGATAGATTAAACATTTATCACTGCCTTGCATCATTTGGTAGAATTTGCAGTTATTGGGAAGTAAATTAACACCACCATTCCACCTATCAATAGCAGATGCATTTAATACATATACATACTTATCTTTTAAATGTTCAGGGGTTTCCCTTGGGTTAAAGTCCATTTTAATCTGTTCTTCAATGCTTGGAAAGAAATTAATGCTGTTGTAATCTATATTCCTTATCTGTCCTACTGTATCAGTTTTATCAGGTAGGTTTCCCCAATAAAGATTTCTGTACATTCCATTAGTTGAAGATAGGCTGTAATAGTCATTCCAATTACCTAATTCATCTTTTAAACAGTGATTCCTTGAAGTTTTAACTTCTTCTTTATATACATCACCATCTACTGTTGTAAGGGTTAGGTCAATATCAAAATCTTCTGTTTCAGGATATGTTACACTGCTAACCCAATCATAATTTTCTACTTGATAGGAACTAACCCATTCAAGTGCTTTTTTGTCTGTTCTATTTCTGTTCATAATGTTTATTGTTTAATTATAAATAGTGTTGAATCCCAAAAAAGTCAAGATTTCTTTAACTTTTTTTGGAATAATCTATTTTACACCCTTCAAGAATTGGGTATAATGCTTAATCTAACCAATAATTGATATTGGTTCTTTATCTAATTTTTGTGGGAAATTTTGTCAATTAGGGGTAGAGAATTCCCTAATTTTTCAACAGCACAAAGTTAATAATTTCAAAATTAATTTGCAAATTTATTTAATAAAAATTAGCAAAAAATTTCAAATTTTTAATAACTTTTTTACCTGTGTTTTTTAAGGCTGAATATGCCTATTTATCATTGATTTTGTTGAATGAAATACTTGCAAATTCACCATTTATTGCTACCTTTGCATAGTTCATTGAAAATTCAGTCAGGTGTTACCTATTTGTGACTGATTTAAAACTGAACCTTGCTAATTTGCTGATAGTAAGGCTTCTAATAGGGTAGGTTCAAAATCCAACGGAATCACAAGATTTCAGTAAAACCCTATTAGAACCACTTCTAATGGGGTTTTTTATTTTGGATTAGTCACAAATTGTTGTATTTTTGCATTTGTTTGTGACTTTATATGTGACTGCCTGTCAAATTTTCTGTGACTGCTTTTTTATTGTTTAACTAATTGTGTTTCATTAAGATGAAAACAACTTTTAACATTACCTTTGTTTGCAGACCATCAAAGGCAACAAAAAGCGGAAGGGCACCCGTAGAAATGGCTATTACCCTGAATGGGGAAAGGTGTATTCTTACCTTACCAAGAAAAGAATTTCCCAAAGAGTTTGCAAAGGCAATTAAAGCCAAGAAAACTAACCCTATTAAGGAATATTGTGAACAGCAGTACACAGATATTCAAAACTACTGTTTTCAGATGCAGCAGAAACATATTCCTTTGACTATTCCCAATATCAGGAAATTTATTCAGACAGGTTGTGCTGATACTTACACCCTTGGGAACTTATTTTCTGAATATTTTGAACTGCTGAACATCAGAAAAGAAGGTGGTGATTTATCTAAAGGTGCTTATGTAATTTATGAAAGGGCAAAGAAGTATTTTCTTGAACATGGTGCAGATGAAAATACAGAACTTATTAACATAACCACTGCTGAAATTCAGAAGTTCACTACTTGGCTTTCTACATCTTTTGAAAATTCTACTGCTGTAACCCTTTATAGGAAGATTCAAACTATTTTCACCTATGCCTTTAATGCAGGTAAGATTACATCTAACCCTACTGCATTGGTGAAGATTAAAAGGCTGAAAAAGGAAGCAGTTTATCTTACAGAAGATGAACTTAATAAGATTGCTACTACTGACTATGCTAATGAATCACTGAACCACTACAGGGATATTTTTGTATTTCAGTGTCATACCTGCTTAAGTTATTCTGACTTGAAATCCCTGAAACAGTCAGATATTAAAGAAAATGAATTTGGCAAGTTCATACAGAAAAAGAGGATTAAAACAGGTGTTGAATATACGGTTCTTTTAGATGCCTATGCTTTTGCCATTTTGGTTAAGTATGACTATGATTTAAAAGTTCCATCAGACCAAAAATATAACACCTATTTAAAGCATCTTGCTAAAATTGCAGGTATCAAGAAGAACATCACTACACACACTGCAAGGCATACAGGTGCAACAATGCTTTTAAACAACGGAACACCTATTGAAACCGTTGCAAAAGTCCTTGGTCATACTAATACCAATCAAACCAAGGAATATGCAAGGATGCTTGATATTACTGTTCTGCAAGACTTGGCAGGATTGGAAGAAAGGAAGCAGGAAAGACAGCAAAAGGCAAGCATTGTAAGAGAACAACAGGAAAAGGTGCTGATGCTGAAAAACCTTATTGAAAGGTACAAAAATGAAGAAATGCCATCTGATGAAGAACTTGAACAAATTGCAGATGATATTATAATGAATGAACCTTTTAACGGCTCTTTAGAAATGGATTTTCTTGAGCAACAGTATGTAGATGGTGATATTACAGAAGAAGAATATAAACAGAAACTGATTGAAATAACCAACAGAAAAGATTAATATGGCAAAGGAACAGCAAATTTATCCTTTAAGCAATTCAAACATTCAAACCTTACAGAATGTTGTAACACAGTTATCACAAGTTTTGGGTGATATGTCACCAACTTACACTGCAACGGCTGAATTTGAAAGAATTGGTGCTTGTAAAGTTGGAATTCAGGAAATTCTTAATGCTTATAAGAAGTTCAAGTAATCACCACTTCTTACAAGAAATGCAGGATTTTTAAGTCCTGCATTTTCTTTTACTTCTTGAAGTTTTTGAATGTAACTCTTACAACTTTCCCCAAGGCTTCCAGCCAAATTTTAAAAAATTCATAGGTTACTTGTCTTTGTTCTTCTGTGCAGTGTTCCAAGAAATCCTTATACACTTCCAACTTGACAGGTGCAACCTTTTTGAAATTCCCTTTAGTGGCTTTTAAAGAACAGAAATCAAAACACCAACTGTTTTTTACATCTTCCTTTGTGAATCCTTCCTTATATGCAATTTGATACAAATCTTCAAAGTTGGAATATAAGGGTTTAATTTCTATTTCTTCTGTTTCCCTTGGTTCTGTTTTCAGCCTGTCTTGGGCTTTAATAAAGGCATCAAGCCGTTTTACATAGTCCTTATAGGTTTCCCCTTCATTTGGATTATTTACGGCTTCTGTTGGCTTTTTAGCCATTATTCAGCAGGTTTTTCCGCTTTGGGTTTCCGTCCCCTGTTGGATTTAGGCTTATCACCTTCAACTGCAAAGAACTGTTCAAACTGTTCCTTGCTGATTTTCACCTTGGGGGCTACAGCAGCATCTTTTTCAAAGTAATAATCAGCAACAATTTCCGCAAGTTCCATTGCGGTCTTGGAAGAAAGAAGAATGTCCCTTAAAGTTACCTTTGGGGAAGCAGAAGCCTTTAAAGCCTTCTTTGTTGCAGCATTTAATACAAGTGCCATAATAAAAACATTTAATAAGGTTAATGCCACAAAGATATAAAATATTTCTGATTATGCAACAGCAAACTGTGGTAATATTTTTTCTTTGTACCATTCTTCAACTACCTTCCTATCCTCTTTCAAGTAGTTTCTAAAATCATAAGCAAAATCCCAAGCAAAATATTCTTCATTGTAGTTATTCCAAGTAACATAGATTGTTTTACTTTCAATCAAACCCTTCAATTCATTTCCAATTGAATCATCAGGTAATTGGATTTTACTTTTCCTTCCTTTTGTCATTCCATTATAGTAAGTAGTAGAAATAGTTTGAATAGAACTTTCTTTATTAGTATTATTATATATTCTATATATTCTATCTTTAGATACCTTTATACCACTATCTTTCAATGTAAGGTAATTCCTATAAGCAGATACAGATAAATCCAACATTCCAAGAATATCTTCATCAGTTAAAGACTTGGAAGGTATTGTTATATGGTTTTCTTCAATGTACCTGTATAAAGTCCTTTCTGAAATTGGGAACAGGTTTTCATTTATTATTGCAAGATTTTCCTTAACCCCAAGGGAAGTATCATAATAATCAGCAATTAAATTCCATCTAATCAATTTAAGTGCTTCATTCCTGTATGCAAGTTTATCTGAAATCCCCCTTCTTATAATGATTCCTGACTTTGGGGCTTTACTTTTCAGGTAAGCAATATTATCTGAATACTTTTCCTGTATCTGTTCAATTGTCATACTCATTGCATTTTCAACATTTCTTGCAAGGCAGTCAATTGTTAAATCTTTATCTATTTCAAAGAATCTGTGTACATCTTCATAAGCATTGAATAACAAAGTATCTGCATCAACAGAAGGCATTATAACCCTACGCAAACACATTCTTTCAAATAGTTTCTTTCTTCTTTTGTTTCCGTCCTTCACTGTCTTTGCATTATAATACAGGGCAAAATAGTTTTCATCTATTTCCTGATATATTCCACAAGTCCAATTGTCCTTTTCAACCCTGTAGAAGTAGTTATATTTATGCCTGTTGTATTTCATGAATTCATCATAATCCAACCTTTGCATATCAGATACAAGTTCTTTGTTACAGCAGATACATTGGTTTGAAGTACAAGTATCTTCTTGTTGGTAGGATATTGTTTCTACTTCATTTTCATCATTTCCTTCCTTTTGACATTCTGATATAGATAGAAAGAAAGAAAAGTTCTTAAATGAATAATTGTTATTTGTTATATTATATAGTTCTTTAGATATACCATTTACTTTATCACAAGTAACAGTTTTATAATAACAGTAGTGTTTTAAGAAATCAATATATCCATCTGTAGTTACATTGAAATCTTCAAAGGAATAGATATTGTTTGTAAGTCCTGATGAAAGTATGATATTGGGGTTATTCCTGTTAGTTCCATTGAAATACTGTGAGCATCTTAAATTGCAATCATCCTCAATTTCTTCACCTGAATCTGCAACAATAACATTATTCAAATTCCAAGCAACATATCTAAAATAGTATGGGTTTGGAATCAACTTATCAAATACATAGATTAACCTGAATCTTGCACCTTTATCTGCTTGAAGGTTTGAATAGGTTGTATAGTAGAAAGTAGGCTTACAGGATAAGGTTGAAACAAATGCATCTGCTGTTTCATAATTGGTTTTATCAATATCCACACCAATAACATAACTACCAACAAAATTTTCATCTTTCTTTTGGGTTGTTCCAAAACTTCCATCTGTTCTTGTTTTAGTTGGATTAAACAAGTGGCAGAATACATAGCCATCTAAAAGGTTGTTTAAAAGTTCTTCTGCTGTTGTGGTGGTTCTTGTATATCCAATGCCTTTATTTGCAGGGAAACCGTATTCTTTCCTTATTTGCCTGTTTTCCTCATTTTTGGTGCTTCCAATCATTGCACCACTAATAGTTTTATCTGTGAAGAAATCCGTACTTAAGGAAACTTCAAATTCATAATTGTTGTTTATAATCATTGTTTATTCTGTTTTATTTGTTTATTCTTGGGGAATCATGTTTATTTCCCTTAATCTATACATTCTATCAAAGTTGGAAGCCCCAAGTGCTTGCTTTGCTTCCTTCCTACTGTGATAAATAGTACCTGTCTTTATCACAATCCAATAACATTTGTTCTTTTCCATAGTGTTCTGTTTGAATGGTTATACAAAAACCCTGTAACCTAACTTGCAGATTACAGGGTGAATAAACAATATGATTAGAAACAGAATTTCCTTAATTGCCTATCCTGAATTGCAAGATTAGATTTTTGGATTCAATAATAAATATATCTTGAAAGCAAAAAGTTCAAGATTTTTTCAAAATTTTTCTTTGAAAAGATTTTTACCCTGAATTGGGTGCTGAATTTTTGACAATACAAATATACAAACTTTTTGATTATTTATCAAATTTTTATTAAATAAATTTAAAATTTTTTATCTTTTATATGTATAAGGGTTTGAAGGCTTCTTAACAGTAATTTTTTGCATTTTATCTGCTTTAATAGTATCTTAATCTCATTATATTGCATCTTATCACATATAAGGAATTGAAGCCTTTTTAACCTACTTTTTTATTATTTCAAAATTGCTTAATAGTTGGGGCATTTTTGCGGATTTTCAATTGAAAATCTGCTGCGGATTTTCAATAAAATAAGGGTATTTTCCCAAAAGTCAAGTGAAAGCACAAAAAAACAGGGGATACTTCACAGCAGCCCCTGTTGGTATGATTTAAGTGAATTTGAAGTCTAATCCCCCTTTGGCTGTTCCACTAATTAGAACTAAAAGGAGAAAATAGATTCACCTGCACCTGAACAAACCCTGTGCCAATACCCCTTTAATCCCAAAAATAACCCTGATTCTGTCAGTTTGGCAGGGTATCAGGGTTACTTCCGTTATGGTTTGGGTTTGTCATAATGTTTTGCCATAGTAAAAATTTTCTCTCTATGCAACTTTTTCCAAGTAAAGCCAAAAAGCAGTACCAAGGAACAGATGAACCACCCAACAAAAAATTTCATTGATTTTGGTGGAACTTCAACCACTTTTTCAACTTCTACAGGAACTGATTCTTTCAAATAAACTGTATCTTTAATTATCCTTTCTTTTTCAGTTGTTCTTATATGTTGTTCAGTTCCTTTTTTGTTTTCTATTCTGCCTTTTATATGGTTGTTTTCTATCCATGCATCAGCAACAGCAAGTGTAGTTTCCAAGTGCAAAGTATCTGCATCTGAAACCAAATCAATATATCTTTCAATTGGGATTATTCTGATGCTGTCTATTATATGAATTCTTGTGCTGTCAATGTAATTAATCTTTGTTTCTGAATTCAGGGGAACATATTTAACCGTAGAACACCCACAAAGGCACAAAAACAAGCCTACAATCAAAGATATTTTTATTTTTGTGTAATTCTTCATCTTGAAATTTTTAGGCTGCTAAATTAAAAATCTGATGCCTTTGTTCACCCTTGGAATTTTTCAAGCCAATATGAACCCATCTTTTTGCATCATCCTTATTAAATGTACTGTTTCCTATCCTCTTATCACCTTTTACTTGTTCTATGATTACTTGGTCAAAATCAGTTCTATTTTCAAAGAATTCCTTACAAAATTCAATAAATCCATCTAAATCACCATTAGCAGGTACTAAATCAACTGCATACCCTTTTAAGTGTGCAGAAGTCTTAACACCCCCAACCATTGCATTTAATTCTTCACATCTAAAACCACTTGTAATAGTTAAAGCACTACCCCAAGCAGCCCTTAATTCATTTAGCAAGGGAAGCATTTCTTTTATATGCTCAATAACTTCAAAACTTGGAAGATTAAATATCTTGTTTTTTCTTGCTGTTGAACTTTTAAGAAATTCTTCCAATTTAAAGTAGTTATTCATCATTGTTTTCTTCTTTATTGAAATCCCCAACTGTTATTGAAGTATTATTGTGTTGTACCTTTGTATCAAGTCCTTTATCAATTGCCTTTGCTACTTGCCACAAAGCACCAAAAGCAAATAATTCACCTACACCTGCAAGTACAGAACCATCTATAACACCCATAGGAGGAACACAAAATGAAGCAATAATAAGCCCTATTGCAGCAAATGTTAGTATTTTTAAATACAGGTTATTGTGCCATGTTTCAACTAATATTTTTTTCATAGTTCAATAGTTTTATAAAAGGGGGTATATTTCAACCCCCTATTTATTATTGACAGAAATTAGCAACAAAGTTCCTATAAACTGCATCTGCAAACTGATAATATCCTTTTGTATCAGGGTGAACACCATTAGAACCAAGCATTTCTTTATTTACACTGTTTCTTTTATTAACATTTGTTTCCCTGTAAGGCATATTATAAAGTGTATCAAATTGTGGTGCAGCACCTACATACTCACAGTAAGAACTGAATTCTTCAAGATTACACATATCCTGTAAGGCTTTATTATAATTCAATGCAGTTTGTTTTACCCCTTCTGGGTCAATTAAACTACCACTTGCACCATAATTATAACCAAGTCCACCTGTTATAGATGGCATTTGCAAACCTATAATTTTAAGTTTTGCGTTTGGATATTCATTGTGTAGTGTTCTTGCAAAAGTTTTTGCGTAACCAATTTGGTCTGTTTCTTGTGTTCCTGAATATTCTTTCCAAGAGCCCTGACCGTTCCAAGTTAGTAAAGTATATACAACATCTATTGTTGAAGCACCACAATTCTGTACATAAGGAATAAAACTCATTTTATTATTGGTATCATCCCAAAGTGGATTAGCATTTTCAACTTCAAATGAAGTAAATGTTATTGTTGCATCTCCATCACCACTTGTTTTTGTTAATGTTCCACTTGTTTCAGGAACATTTGCATTTGAACTTGTAGTGCATCTAATATTACCATCACTTCCTGTTACATTAATTTCTTGAACAGTATAAGTGAAACCATTATTTGTATAAGTTGCACCAATAGAAAGTGAATTTACATTATTTACATAGAATCTAAATGCACCACCACTGCCTTTTGATATATAACTTGCCCAAGTCCATCCGCCTACACCAAAATAATCTACTTCTTGATTATTAATAGTTGCTGTTTTATATCCATAGAATTCAATATTAGAAAGTCCATTACCAACAATTGAATCATAAGTAGAAGTTCCAACTAATCTTCTTTTTGCTTCACCACACCAAACACCAGCTGTTGTTAATGAATCACCAAAAGTGAATACATTTACAGGATTAGAAGGTGAAGAAGGTGCAGCAACAGTAACCAATGAACAAGAACCTTGACCAAGGATAGTATTTGTTTTATTGTCCTTTACATAAATTGTAAGTGTTGTAGTTCCAATATCATCAACAGTTGGTGTATATTCAAAATATCTTGGGAAGGTTTTACCCTTTGAACAGTTAGCATATATATTATAAATTTCTGTGTTATATGCACCTACACAACCCTGATAGAATACTTGTAAAGTATCACCCACAACTGCATATAATGTATTAGGAAGATAAACACCAACAGCATTATTATTAGTAATTGCTTCATTAACTGTTGTATCTATTTGTGCTTCTACCTGTGAAATTACATCTTCACTAACACCTGAAACTGCTTCATCAATTCTTTCATCTATTATTGATTTTTTATAATATCTTAATATTGGTGCTGTAACTCTATATCTTGCAGAAGAAGTAACAGACCCAACAGACCAAGATACATTAAATGGATTATCCCATATACTTGTATTTGTAGTTAAATATGCATATCTATTACTATTGGGGTCAAAAGCAGGTGTTTCAGTGGCTAATGTGCCACCACCACGCAATGATATTGAAGCACTTTCACCATATACAAGAACATAAACAGAATTTCCAGCAGGAATTGTTACAGGATTATCTAAAGTGATAGTATAATTATCTATTGAAGTAGTTGTTAAACCTTCTATAATTCCTGTAGCAATTATTGTTGAAGCAGTGCTTGGATTGAAATTCCCACGGACCACAGGTCTATAACAAATACAATATTTAGCGTTCATTGGTGGAGTTGAAGAAGTATACATTCTTGGTAGAACTATTTGGTTGATAACAGTATCTTCTGTTAAAAGTTCCGTATTAGTACCTACACCTCTCCAGCCGTCCCAAGCACCATTTTCTTCATAATATTGTTTTTCACCTTCAATGATATAAACAGTTTCATCTGTATTATTAACAATTTCATCTATATCATTTTCATTTGTAGTAATTCTTGAATCAAAACCACTAACTGTTTCTTCAAGTTCAGGAAGTACAGCAATACTTTCATTTATAGAATTAATATTGTTTTCAATTTCTGTTACTTTTCCTTCAATTTGATATAATAGTTTTGGTGGAATTGTTCTAAATCTTAAGTTACTATTATTAACACTTCCTCTTGACCAAAGAGCATCAAACGGTGTTTCTGATGCAGAAGCAAGAAATAGAATTCTTCCATAATCAGATATATTTGGAAGTATCATTGTTGTATCTCCCATCAATAAACTAATTCTATAATCATAGGAATATAATAGAACATAAACACCATTTCCGGCGGGAATTGTTATTTCTGAATCTAATGTAATTGTATAATCTTTCCAAAAAGCATCATATCCTGTATTTGTGTAGTTCCATTCTATTTTACCTGTTTTAATTACATTTTGAAGATTAGGCGTAAATGTTCCAGTAACTGAATAACTACCATTAGCATAAAAAATGATATAATCTATTGTTGTTTGTGTAGCAGCAACTCTGAAAGGTGGAATAACAACCTTATTTATAACTGTATCTTCTGTTAAATTATCTGTATTTGCTCCTGAACCATTATAACTTGAAGATGTTGGAGTAACAGTAGTATCAGCAATAAAAGCATCTTCCCAATCACTTAACTGTGTGGTATTATCAAATTGGACTTCATCAATGCCTATTGTTTTTTCAGTATAATAATCAACCTTGGTATCAATATTGGTTATATCAGAAGTAACACTACTTTCAAAATCATCCTGCACAGTGTCAATAGTAGTTGTTAAATCTACAAGGGTATCACGCAACTTTTTAGCAGTAATTTCCTGTCTATTGTTATCAGGTAGGTTAGTATTGATTTCTTGAATTATATTATCAAAATTTGCCATAGTTTAATTTATTTATCTTATAATTGTTTTATATGTAAAGTAATCATCTGAATAATCAAAATTGAATTCACCAAGGATTTTAATTACTTTCTTTTGGTATTCATCTGCACAAACATCATTAGCAGTTGTAATTCCAATGTTACAGTAAACCCCTGCACATTCCGCTTCAAATCTTTGTGTAAATGGCTGATAGGTTACTGTTGTATCATTGGGGTTAAGTAGTTCAACATCTTCCAAAACTCTAATTAAATTTCCAAGGGTCACAATTCCCACACTTTGAATTTCAGTTTTATTTCTCTTATCTGCTGTTAATCTATCAACATAAAACAGGGTAAAGTTATAAGTAATATAATCTCCATTCTGTGTGTGTTGGTTCTGTTGGCAGCAAAAAGCAGCATATCTTTGCTTGAAATTATCTTTATTCAAATCAAATACATCACCTGTCTTTACAACTGCATTTATATTGGGCTGTGAAAGTGCTGCTTGATTTATTATTTGTATTGTTTCTAATAGTGTCATGGCTTACTTTCCTTTATAACAGTTATTCCAACCCTTTCCCCTTACACCACCTAACCAAAGTCCACCTGATGCAGCACTGTATAAGTTTGCCTTAATTTCAAAACATTTTGATTCACCAATTTCAGGAAGATTAGAACGGTTAGCAAGTATATAATCTTGAAGAATTCCTTGGAAGTAATCAGCCTTCTTTTGATAGAAGTTTTGAACTAACAAAGTATCTTCAACCCCAAGGGATTCAATATTATCATCAGAAGTTTTTGAAACTCCAATATTATCAATCTTGAAAGTGGTAATCATACACAGTTTAACAAGAACAGTATAAGCAAGAAAATACTGTGATTCATTCAGTAACTCTTTATATGCACTGTTTTCATCTAATTCAATATCACCTGAATCAACAAGGGTTTTCAATTTATTCAACATAGCAGTACCAACTACTGATTTCAATTCAATTTCTTGTGCTTCCCTGATTGCTGTTTGCATTACCTTTGTATTTATGTTGTCAGATGCATTTGTTGCACTTTTAACAAATTCTTCACTTGTAAGTAGTATTTCAGTCATATTTTAATCCTCCCAATCAATTTTAAATGGTATTATTTCAATGCAATCCTTTCCAAGTATTTTATCAAAGGCAGCAATTAGTTTATTTTGAATTGGCTTTACCATTGTACGGGAAAACAGTTTATATGCTTCTTTGAATTCCTGTTCAGAAAAGCCTGTTGTTTCAGTCATAATTCCAAATAGTGCAGGTATTGCCCTAAATGCTGTGAATAGTTCCTGTTTGCTTCTTTTAGAAAGGGAATCATACTTTTCACCAAAATCTTCTGAATCAATTTTAGTAATAGTTACTTCATGTTCCTTTGAATCATTGAAAGACAGAACAGGACGGGATGCATTTTCATAACCAACATATTTTTCATAGAAATTATCTTCAATTTCTTCCTTCTGTTCATCAGTTGGTTTTCCACCATTGAAATTAACAATATAAGAACCTGCAAAGTTGTTATTAATACTGTTAAGGTGATATTCATTAATTGCCTTTTCTATTTCACAGGACTTTAAAGATGCACCATATATAGGGGTAGGATAAACCTTATTATATTCATTGGAATAAAAGAAGATGGAATTAATGTTTTCTTTTTCATCAGAATAAGCAGGATATTCCAAGAACTTAACCCTTCCCCAAGATTTTCCCCAATCTTTAGAATAATAGAATTTGGTTCTGTCCTCATTACTTCTTATATGACTAAAATCCAAGTAATATATTTCAGCAACAGTTCCCATTCTGTTTTTAATTACATTCAAGGCAAAACCACCATATATGCAGTAATCCTTTGCACATCTTTGAAATATTTCTTCTACTGTTTCACCCTTGGAATTTATTTGCTCTTTATATTGTTCATATTTGACTTTAATTTCATCCCCTGCAACATAATCAGTTAATCCATCTATAATAGATTTAAGGGTTGCAACATCATCATATAATGAAAGTATATAATTGGGATAATCATTATTTTTACCCCAACTAACAAAGCCCTTTTTGCTATCTATTTCAGTTGGTAGAACAATATTGCTTTCTACATATTGCCCAATAGCAGCAAAGGATAGTGAAAGTTTGGTATTTTCTTTTTTAGTATCTTTTTCCATAATTAGTTAGGGTTATATTGTTTAAATGTTGTTTGTTTATTATAATCTTTGTGGGGCTGTGTATAATCACCAATTTGGATTATTCCATAGGAAACTATTTTATCATCTGCAAACAGTTTGTAATTGTATTCCCCATTCTGATAGGCTGAAAAATCAATTGGAAATGAATACCAATTGTTAAAGTGTCCTTCATCCTGTACTTCTACAATCTTTGTTTCTGAAATTCCCTGTATTTCCATTTTAAATTGTTCAGGGAATACCTTTACATTTTTAGGTATGTAGCAAAGATTTTCAGTATTTTTGTCTATAATTATTACCATATTACAGTAGTTTTCTATCAAAATTGAATATATTTTTCAGTCAGTTTGTTTATATGAAAAATGCCCTACTACTATTGCAGTAGTAAGGCATTAATTATGTTTAACTTTTATTAGTTATTATCTACAATTTCAGAAATATTTACAAAGTCAGTATCACCTGTAGTTTCAGCAGAAGTTTTTACTTCAAAAGGAAAATCAGAAGAAACATCCTGTAGGGTGATAGTGTATCTATTTCCATCAGTAAAAGCAGTACCTGTTTCAGCACCACCTGCGGAAGCACTTACAGGGAGTTCCCTACCAAGATACCAAGTTAGTCCATTGGCATCAGTAACAAGAAGCACAAGTTCACCAAGTGCAAGGGCACTAACAGCAAGCCTTTTTGCAGTTTCTTGTTTAAGGAAAGAAAGGGAAACATCAGTATTAATTGAATTTCCATTAGCAGCATCAACATTAAGGGTTGAAGTCATGCTTGCAGTATTCTTTCTAAATTCAAATTTCTTGAATTTTGCTGTTCCATTCATAGTAATAGAAGTAATTTTACCGTCTGTTACAGTGTAAGAAGCAACATCATCATAATTTGCAGCATAAACTATTTTTAATCCCCCTATGGATTTTGCACAATCATTGCTAATAGAAGTAAGTATTTGAGAACAAGCCATAGTTTTATATAGTTTAAGTTTGGTTATTTTTTATAAAAGGGCTTAACTATTTTTGTTTAATTAAGCCCTTATTTTATTGCTTCTATTTGATTAGGCAGTTGCCTTTGTACCAAGAACAATTTCAGAAGGGAAAGCAACCTGAACACCTGCTACAAATTCAATAGCAAAACGGAATTCACGGTTATCCTTGCTATACCAAAGGTCAAAAATTTCATCACCATCTTCAAGGTTTACACCGTAGAACATATTGGAAAGTCTGCCTGCAACAGCCTTATTTGTTCCATTAAGACCTGCAACAGCAACTACACGGATAGCAGTGCCTGGAAGCATATATTCATTTTCTCCCTGCTGTGGGTCATAGTGATAAAGATTAGCAGAAACCAAATCCTGCATATAACTTCTATACATATCTTCACCAACAAAGATTACAGTATCTTCCTTAACAGCAACAGCAGGAATAGCAGCAGCAACTTTCTTAATGAAAGAATAAGCAGTTTCAGCAGCAGTTCCACTTACAGCAACAGCAGTGCTTCCTGATGCACCAAGAATAGTAAGAAATCCGTCAAATTCAACAGCATTAGCATTGGTAGAATCACCCTGCCAAATCATTCTTTCAACTCCTGCCTTTACAGATTCAAGAACAGAATCAATAAATTCCTTTTCAAAGGGCAAATCTCTATCAGTTTTACCCGCTTCAACTCTGACAAGATAGTTAGCCCATTTTGCAAGAAGATTCTTGTCACAGATACCCATATTAATCTTAAGTGCTCTTGGGGTAAGAATACGCTGTGAAAGGGTAGTTGCACCTGCTTCATTCCATCCGCAAGCAGAACCATCACCAAATACAACATCAGTAGAAATTAGATTAAGTGCAGTTGGGCCTTTAACACCTGTTTGAAGGGAAAGCATATAAGCAGATTTAGCACCAAGAACTGACTTTGCTATAAGTTCCTCCCTGCGTTCATCAACATAATTAGGAAGGCTTTGAACATTATAAGAATTAGCCATAGTTTTTTAATAGTTTAAGTTTCAGTTATATTTTAATTAGTCATTTAAATGGGAAAGAATAGAACAGGCTTTTCCCTTTTTTACATCTTGTTTATTGATTTTATTAAATTCCTGCTCAATAGGTTCAGAAGCAGGTTTTGTTATAATCTCATTATAGGAATTTTTAAGGCTTTCAATTTCAGCCTTCATTTCCTCAATAGTAGCCTTCAATACATCAATTTCAGCAACAAGTGCATCATATTTTGCATCAGAAGTTTCAGCAGTTGCAGGTTCATCAATTACTTCAACATTGGTTTCTTCTTCCATTTCTTCTGTCTGTGAATCAACTTCTGCCTTGGGGTCAATAATTTCAGAAACAATTCCATTAACCACTTTAATAGTCTTGCCATCTTCCGTTACATAATCACCATCAACAGCAGTTTCTTTTTCATCACCAAAATAAACTTCATCACCAACCTTTAAATCATCTTCACCTGTCCAATAAAGAATACCTTTATCAGTTTGGACTTCACCAAACTTGAAAAGTGCGTTCATAATTTTAGTTTTAAGACTCATTTCCTGTTTAGTTTTTAGTTTAGTTATATCAAATATTCCTTCAAGTGAAAATCCATTGAATACACCCTTTTTAATGGCATCCCATATTACAGGATTTTCAACCTTATAAGCAGCAAACAAACTACCATCTTCTATTTCTTCAAATCCCTTTGGATTAATCCCTTTTTCAGTATCTTTTATGAACAGTTCTATCAAGTTCACACCTTCAACATTACTTCCATCTGTGTGCTGAATATTAATGCTGTTATGCCTGTTATCAAGCATCATTTTTTCAGCCATCACTTTAATTGTTTCAGGGGAATATCTGATATAGAATTCACCAAGTTCTTTATCATATCTATAGATATTGTAGTTTGCCCTCATTAGCACACCAAAAACAATCCTTTTTTCTTCATTCTGAATTGTATAATTGAACTGCTTTTGTTTTTTAAATGCTAAAAAGTTGCTTTTAACAGCAGGACAATCTACCAAACTAATATTAAATATACCCTGTGTTTCATCTGTAATTAGGGCTTCATAAATTGGTAATACATTCATACTTTTTATTATTTAAATTGTTTTCATGTTGATATATAAAAACACCTAAAATTGTTTAATTCTTGATATTATAAGAAATGCTGTCATTGTCAATTAAGACAATAACAGCATCATCTATAAGTTATTTTCTTATCTTTAGAAAGTAGAATTCTGAATCTTTACCTGTGTATTTTCTTGTGCTTCTGTTATATCAGATTCTACAACATAAACCCTTGTAGAATTGTTTGTAGTTGAATCTGGAGCAACATTTAAGGATTGCAAATTCTGTATATCAGCACCTTCATTTAATAGTGGTGAAACTCCAACATTAGGAATTGTTGAAACAGCAGCAGTTGCATTTCCAAAGTCAGAACTTGGATTAGATGCATTATCTTTTGTTGTGCTTCTAATCTTGTTTATTTGGGTAATTCCTGCGGTTGTTACAGCAGCAGCAGTTGCACCACCTATAATTTGTCCCCAAGGGGAAGGATAGGTTTCTGATGCTTTCATAAATGCACCAATAGCACCTGCAATTGTGTTAATAGTTGCTTCCATAATTGCAAAGGCTTTCTGTTCACTGCTGCCTTCCTCAAACATTTCAGATAAAGAACCAAATAAAGTAGATATAGATACAGTTGCTGCTTCATAGGCTGCCTTTTTATTTTTGGCTGCTTCCTGTGCCTGTTTTGTTTCTTCCTTTGAAACTTCTTTTGCTCTCTTTTTATCAAGATTGGCAAGTTCTTGTTTCAATGCAGCAAGGTTTTCTTCTGCCTTTAATTGTTCATCTATATCACCAAGGAAAGCATCAAGATAATCCTGTTGCAGTTGGATTTTATCTACAAGAAGTTGCCTATTTATTTCATAGATTCTGTTAGCCTTTTCTTGCTCATTATCTATATCAATACCTGCATCAAAAATAGCCTGTCTTGCTTCATCATTTAATGCCTTTAAATCAGCATTATATTCTTTCATTTGTTCCTTGGCTGCTCTTTCTGCTTCTGCCACCATTTCAGCAGTTGCATCAACAACTTCCTTTGTGGATTCTTTAACAGCAGTTGCAGCACTTTTTGCTACTGCTTTACCTGTTTCTGCACCTGCTTCTTCTGCCTTGGGTTTAGATGCTGCTATTCTATCTTGAATTCCTGCTACAAACTGTTCCCCTATTTGCTTACCAACTTCAAAATTTTGTTTGAAATTGAATCCACTTTTAAATGCTTCTGTAATTCCACCAAGGGCATTAACAGCATCTTCTTTGATTTTCTTGAAGTCACCCGTAAAAACATCTTTAACAATATTTCCAAGCCCTATAAAACCTTGTGCAATTGTTTTTACAGGGGTTAAAAGATATTGCAAAAGGGCATTACCAACACCAACTGCACCTGTAATAATATTCTTAAAAGCATTAACAGCACCTTCTTTGAAATTGGCTATTTCTTCATCAGAAATTCCAATAAAAGCAGTAAGTTCTTTCCAATGGGTTATAAGTTGGGAAACAAGAATAATAATTCCACCTATTCCTGTACTTGCAACACCTTTTCTAATACCTGATAAGCCTGCTGTTGCTGTACTATTAACAGATTTAATTAGTGGCAATAATCCAAGGGTTTGCTTTGCTACATCACCAAGTGCCCCACCTGTTCCTTGTAGCCCACCAAGAACATTTTTAAAGGCTTCTTCAAATGCATTGGAATAGTCACCTACATTTCTTTGAAAGTTTCCTGTTGAAGCATCAAGTTCCTTTAATTTGTTATTAATATCAAGAATTTGTGAACCTAAACTTGCCCTTTCTGCTTCATCTGCTGTTGCTCTCCACTGCTTTTTTAAATCAGCCATTGTTTGAACAAGTTGGTTATAACTGCCTTCTGCTGCATCAGTATAACCCTTGCCAACTTTCATTACTTCATTTAGTTTATCCTGTTCCCTTTTAATTTCTTTTGCGGTTTCCTGATATTCTTCTGAAGTATCATCTAATTGTAGCAAACTACCCCTTAATTCATCTATATGCTTTTTATAGTCCTTTAAGGAAGTAATCCCTTGCCCTGTGTCTATTGTTATTATCTTTTTTATTTCATCAGCCATAGTTTATTAAGTTAAGTAGTTAGATATATTATTTACTTTTATCAGTTTAGCCTGAACAGGTTTAGAACTTCCAATAGCATAATTCTTTATTTCACTGATTACCCAATAACAGTTATCAAAGAAATAGAATTTTCTCATTGCTTCCTTTGGTTCATCTTCAATAAAAATATATGCTGTAATGCTCTTTGTGTTTTTGTTATACAGGTCAGTTATATATGATTTCCAAAACCTGTTATAAATGGTTGAATTCTGTGAATATGATGCATTAATAGTATCAAATACTTGTGAAGGTTCTACAAAATCCCAAGAGCCTAAAACAAATGGTGAATAATCATTGTAAACAGTATCATAATATGTAAGTTTATTGAACAGGGGAATTCTTGTATTAACTGCTGCAATATCAGAATTAACAGTATATAGATAGCAAGGATTATTGTTCAATTTCATCATTTCTTCAAGTGTATCACTGACTATAAATGTTTCATTTGAATCCCAACCGTTAAAGAATACAAGTGCATTATCTACTTCATCCATGTTATTATTTTCAGCATCAAATAAACACAACCTTGCAGAAGAATCTTTGTATTTAGTTCCATAATCTGCACTGATTACACTGTATATTGCTGCCTGTGTGGATTCATAATTTTCCGTTCCAAGCCTGTATAGGGTGTATTTATAACTTGGGGAAAGTATTACATTGGGTATTTTTGCAGTTGAAGAATATACTTCTTTGAAATAGTATGATGAAAGCCTGTAAGGGATTAAGTTTTTATATATGTTACCTTCCAAAATATTAGTTTCTTGGTTATTGAATTCATATCCTGTATTCAATCTAAATGAACCATAATCTATTGAATTCTTCTTTTTATATAGCAATGAAGCATAGGAATCAGGGGTTTCAAGTCCTAATTTGTACCACTTACTGTTACTGATTGTTGGACTTATTTTAATACCCTTGCTTAAATCAACCTTCAATTTCTTAATCTGATTTTCATAGTATTTGTTTCTTTCCTCAATATAAACAGTGTTATTATATTGGCTATACCTGAATTTCAGATTAAAAATCTTGGTGAAGTCAATTAGATATTTATACGGTGATTTAGTATTCCCAAAAAGAACATCTTTTGTTATTTGGGTTTCCTGAACAGAAGAATCACTATTTTTATCATATACTCTACCTGAAACAATGTTAAATATTGAAGTAGTAGCATAAACATCATTATTATAGTTGCTACCCCAAGTTCCATTAACTTGATACCATTGTTTAGCACTATCAAACACCCTATTTATATAAGTCCAGTTTTCAGGACTATATCTATTAGCGTAGGTATATTCTACACCTGTGAAGATTCTATTAGCAACTAATTTGATTTTTACAGGATTATTTGAATTTGTGAATTCAGAAGTAAAACTTAATTCAGCATCATAATCATAAGTAGTTTGTGTTTGGTATTGTAAAGTTTTAGTGAATCCCTGATAAATGAAGTCCTGTGCATTATATTGTTTTCCTGTTGAAGAAGTCAGTGCATTTGCAAGAGAATTGTATAAATGATTAGTAACAATATAATCCCTTGTTTCCCCAATTGAATAAGCAGAATTATAGTTATTTGCATAGATATAGGTTTTGGAAGCACCTAAATATGCATCAGTAGTTGCATCATAAATTTCCGCCCTTACTGCTATTCCTTGCCAATAATAGGTATAGTAATAATCATCTACATATTGTTCATCTTCATCTATTTCTTCCCAAGTATTATACATATCATTAGCCATATTTGTCCCATTATAGGGTATAAAGGCAAGGTGCAGTTTAAAGTTAATATCAATGGAAGGCTGTGTATAATTGTTGATTTCAAACACCAACCCCTGACTATTAGACAAATCAACTGTACTTGAATGGGTACTTGTATTTAATTCAATTGGATTACTTGCATACTGTATGTTAGAATCAGTATTGAAGTTGTCCCAATTAGGTTTGTTAAGTAGTATATAACTATTCTTGAAATAGGGGGAAGTCCTAAAAGAAGAATCTAATTCAATATTGTAGCCACCATTATAATTAGGGTTAGAAATTGCGTTGAAAAATGAACTGAATTTTAATCCTATTCTTTGTTGATTACTTCTTAAATCTTTTGCTTCCCATTCAACAAGTTCCCTTGGCATTTCAACAAGTGCATATCTTCCGTTATATGGTGTATATGTATTACCATCATTTATAAGGCTTGTTGGTAGATATGTTGAAAGGCTGCTATCCAAATTCTGTAAATCTACAAGACATTTATTATTGTCAAATTCTTCATTTAAGCCATTGTAAACAGGAATAGCAGTTATATCATTTTGCAGGGTATTTGTTGTTGGGGTTTCTATTGCGTTCCAACTGTTGATAATATAATCCTTATTCCACAACCCAAGAACAGTGCTGTTTTCTGTTTCTAAATCAGAAGCCCATCCAAAGAAAACATCTTTCAAAGTTTTTTCTTGTTCAGATTCATCATACATCAAGTTATAGAACAGGTTTCCAAGACCGCCATACAAAGTAATAGAGTATTCAATATCTTTATCTGTAACCGTTATTTCTGTTAGTTGTATGTAGCCCTGTTCAATAATATCAGCATTTTCAACCAACTTAAAACCAACCCTTTTAGAAGCATCAAAATTTGTGAATACACCTGTACCATCATTCAGGATTCTATCAAGTTTCCATATATTCCCAAATATGTTATTATTGTTCTTTGTGCCTTTAATCTTTACTGTAGATGAAAAACTGTTTTTAATTGCGGAAGGGGATTCTGTGTCAATGCTTGAATAATTGAAAACAATGTTTATATTATCTTGCAAATCTATTTTGTTATTTTCTATATAAAGTTCAATCATATTACATTCTTATTTTATTCTGTGCTGATTCAACAGTTATTGTATAGTTATATAATTTTCTTCCTTGGTTCTTAAAGGTTTTTTCTGTCTGTGAATTATTGGTAATTACAACAGGTAGAATTTTCCCTGTTTCCAAGTCATGTAAATAGATACTAACACTTCCAAATAAATTATACATCTGTGAAGATTGGAAATCAGTAAGGAATCCTGTAGTTAAATTCC
>Ga0247609_10001508_pt1 | contig 27468 bp, 18 predicted proteins | sample 172DNAGHGlowgp2_FD_193487 | JGI IMG/M metagenome (GOLD analysis project Ga0247609, IMG submission 193487) | Sheep rumen microbial communities from Palmerston North, Manawatu-Wanganui, New Zealand - 1728 DNA GHGlow gp2 | ecosystem: Host-associated > Mammals > Digestive system > Stomach > Rumen ...
GAACTAAAGTTCTCGCCTATTTGTTTTATATATTATTTTTCGTCTTTTTTATTTTTTATCATTAACTCTTTCACGAGCATACGCAATTTCATCTTTAAACCATTCCTCGGCTACAGAAGTAGAAGCTTCTTCATTGAAAGACAAATCAGTTGCAATTACGATGCCATCTGTATTTATTAACCACGCCTTTGCAACATGTTTGGATTGATCAAATAAAACTGCAACATGAGAGTCGTTTTGAGTAAATATTGAAACGTCAAATGACTTGTCAAATACAGTTACTGGAAATGAATATTCAAAATTGTATGACTTAGCAAGTTGTTCATAGAATAGATTCTCATCTTTTATAAAGAAATCATCTTCGAACTTGTCTGTTTTGTAAAAAACGTCTTTTGTATCAGGACGATAGTACTTTTCATTGTTATATCGTATATAGTGATAAAAATTATTCTCGTTGCTTAGCCCAGTATCGTGATTAGTTTCGGTACGTTGTAAGTAGTAAGCCTTTCCTTTATCTTTACCATTTATCTTGTTGCCTAGATATTGTAGATAAGTTGAATTATCCTTATATAAATAAATATTTTCATAAACAGCTTTTGAGTCAGGATAAACAATATAAGACTTGTTAGTAAGATTTTTATAATCAATGCTTAGGTGATCAGCAATATCCTGTATATCCATATTGGTAAATTGGTTAAAATCTGATTCGTGATTCTCGGTTAGTTGAGCCTTAGCAAGTGCATATGGTAAGCAAAGCTCGGTCGCTAAAAATGCACACGGAAGAGAGGCTTTCTTGCTATCAGTAGGTTTATAAATGGAAACTTCGTTACCAACCTGAAATGACCATGTGTTATCACCTAAATACTTGATGATTTCATCATCTGAGTTAAGTTCAAACAAAGGTGTGATTTCCTTTGTCTTATCTTCGTCACCTATTTTATATCTATTCACAAGATTGTTGGCTTTTTTAATACTGCTAATAACAGATAAAACTTCCTTTGAAGCTTTTGTTTTTAATAGTATGCCGTGATTCTCATTATCTAAATAATTAAAAAAGTTAGCCTGGATGGCTTCGGATTCGTTATTTGGTTCTGTTGTAAGTTCTTCTGTCGATTCTTCTGTAGAATCTAGTGTGGTCTGTTCTGTATTCGATTCAAATGTTGTAGATTCTTGATTTTCTTTAGTGGATGTATTAACAGTGGTTTGTTTTGATTTATTAGTAGAACCACAAGAAACTAAACTAACCATAAGACTAGCTGTGATCGTAAATATTATTATCTTCTTTTTCATTTTTTATCCTTCTTTTTTCTAAAAACCTTCATTTAATATCTTATTTCATTTAATTAATTATTCCATTTTATTCATCGTTCCAATGAAAATTGGAACATTAGTTTTATTATCAACAATTGCATATACAAATGGATGATCTAATTTTATATGTAAATTTTTCTTTTCTTCAGGAGCACAAGATGTTACTACAGTTCCTATTTTAGTAACTGCGGCAGCTTTTGTTCCGTTTTTATCAACTTCAATATGTGTCTTGTGAATGACACTGCTGAAATAGTAATTATTATTTTTTTTCTTATTGAACATATTGTATAAGTTTGCTTTGTTTTGATCAAAAGCATAAGGTGCACCCATGTTTTTAATTACGTTTGCCATATCAAGGCTGTAATCAAGTTCGAATTTAGGCATTGTAATAGTTACATCGCAGTCGTCTTTACAGTTCTTAATCTTGAGAGATTTAGTAAAAACATCAGGATTTTCAACTAGTTTGTTTACATAGTCGGTAGGAGATACACCTTCAGGCATTTCTATTCCAACAAATGCGTAATCATATCCGTCGTAATATTTTTTGAAAGCATTTGCTCCATTTATAGTGTAATAGTAATCTTGTCCTTCGGATAGCATATCTACTTTTGACTTGCTACCGTCGATATTTGTAAAATCTTTATTTTTTGAAATACCAGATTTTTTGAAAGATTCTGCCCAACTTGCTTCAAATGCCATGGCGTTAATAATATACATTACAGCATCGGGATCTATTGTTTTCATTATCTTTGGAATCATCTTATGAGTATTTTTCTTAACCCATTTGTTGATGTCTTTTACGGTGTTGTTATTAAAAGCAGCCTTGAAAACCTGAGCATTATGGTATTTCTTCACATTTTTAAGAAAACGCTTTTTAACTTTAATGTCCTTTCTGTTACGAATCCAGATAGAATTTGCAATATTCCACTTTACATCCTTTTGTTTGTTCATTTTCTTAATATATCTACATAAGATATTGTTCATGGACTTGGTTTTAATGCCGCCATTTATCACGTTTTCAAGCTGTGTACGTGTTTTGCCACGGGCCCCGTTATTCGCCATGCCAAATGCAAACATAACGGAAGTAGGTGAAATAAATACATTTTCATCCTTATCCTCAGCTTTGATAACTTCGTTTAATAACTTTAGAGATGCTGAAGTGATTTTCTTTGTATCACTTGATTTTGGCTTTTTGCCCTTGCATTTCTTAGTTTTGATATTTTGTGTTAATTCGGTTGTGTTGTTTGTATAAGTTGCACCTGCACATAATGTATTAAACATAAATACGAAAACGAGACACAGAGCAATAATTCTCTTCTTAATCATCATACTCCTCCTAAATAAAAACATATACGCATATATTATAACTCAAATTTATGTAAAAAGGTGTGTTTATTTCCGAAGATGGTGGAGCAAATGCGAAAAAATGGTCTGAATTGTGGATAACTATGTGGTTAGTTTCCGTTATTGATATATTGACATTCAAAATTAATAGGCGTAAAATTATAGTGTTGTATTAAAAAGTGGGTATATGTGCCCATTTGCTGAAATTAGGGTTTTAAAATGAGTAATGAAACTAATGTAGAGGGAAAAGAGAAAGAAGTTGTAGAAGGGGTTAATATGGCTAAAGAAAATATAGCTATAGAATCTACAACTAAGAAGAAAAAGAAAGGTAAGAAGAAGTCTTGGAAATACTTTTTAAGGAAGCTTCTTGCTAAGGTTGCAGTCACCGTGGTTGGTGTCTGGTTGATACTCACGTACGTATGCGGCGTATATGTAAATCATAACAACTCGTCTTATCCTATGGTCAAGGATGGAGATTTATGTATAACCTATAAACGATCTGAAGTTGTAAAGGGTGATGTTGTTGCATACAAAAAGGGAGATAAGGTATGTTTTGGGCGTATTATTGCGAAAGAAGGCGAAGAAGTCGATATTCGCGATGGGGTAGTGCTAGTTGATGGCTATAATGTAGTGGAGGACACGGTCTATGAAACCTCAGCAGAGGAGTCTAAAATAAAATATCCTTATATTGTTCCCCAAGGAAAAGTATTTATATTAAATGATTTTAGAAAGGAAGTAACTGATAGCCGAGTGCTTGGCGGTATTTCTGAAAAAGATTTATGCGGAGAGCTCATTTTCTTGATTCGAAGAAGAGGGTTCTAATTGTTGTCTCCATTTATATGAATGGATAAACTCATGATTTATGGGACTTGCATTTGTAGGTTCATAATATATATTTAAAATCTCGTAAGAAGGAGGACTCGCTAATGAAGAAGTCTAAGAAACTTGTCGTCGCCATGCTTATGGTTATGGCGATGATCGTAACCATGCTTGTACCGACTATGGCAGCAACAACTTATACTGCAGTAGAGGGAACAAGTACAACGTTTAAGAAGTACTTAGTTATGGACGTTAATGCCTCTGTACCTAGTACTACTTTTAAGTTTACTGTTTCTAAAGGTACTGCTATTCCAGCAGTTGCAGCAAGTGGTACAACACCTGGAACTATGGAAGTGTTAGAAGGTATCGGAACACCTACAATAGCAGATGTAACATTTGCTGCAGGTCAGGAAACATTTACTTCTGTTCAAACTGGTGATTCATCTGTAACACTTAATACAAATCAGAAGTATGCTAAGAATACAGCTACTATTAGTTTCGCAGGAATTGAATTCCCAGAACCTGGTGTTTACAGATACATAGTTACAGAAACAGCAAATACTACTGCTGGTATTACATGTGATACTACGGAGAAGACACTTGATGTTTATGTAACAGATGATGGAACAGGCACTTTGGCTGTTAGTTCATATGTATTACATACTGGTGCAGATGCTCCAGTAGCAGGAACTGATAATGGAAGCAATGATGTTAATCAGACAGGTGCTGCTCTTACAGATAAGATTGATGGTATCCAGAATGCATATGGAACACACAACTTATTCGTTGGTAAGGAAGTATCTGGTAATCAGGCATCAAGAGATAAGTATTTTGCAGTAACAGTAGTTATTTCAAATTTACATGATGGAGATATTCTTAATGTATCTTTAGCAAATGACCAGGTGGCAGGAACTGCCGATGGTAATGCTGATGCAAATTCAGGAACTAACGCTGCAACAACTTCAGCAAATGCTAGTAAGGCAAATGTTACAACAATGACAGCAAATGCAAGTGGTACAGCTACTGCAACATTCTACTTACAGCATGGACAGTATGTTGCAATTCAGGGACTTCCAACAGGAGCTCATTATGTTGTAACTGAAGAAGCAGAAGATTATAAAAAGACAGAAGGTGCTCCTAATGTTACAGCAACATTAGTATCAGGAAGTGGTACACATGCACTTGATGATCCTACATCAGGTGATATTGCAGATGCTGATGTATATACAGGTTATACAAATACTAGAAATGGTATTATCCCAACAGGTATTATTACAAAAGTTGGACCTGTAGTTGGTGGCGCTGCTATTTTAGTAGTTGCAATTATTATTCTCAGTGCTAAGTCAAATAAGGATGAGGATGAAGAAGAGGAAGCATAGCACTAAGTTGTATACTTAGTAGCAAAATGATATTAAGTAATTATGATAGATTCTAGGCTTGTATTAAAAAAACTGAATAGGTTATATGACAAGATATTGATGCTTGTATGCGTGTTACTTTTATTAGTATCCGTGTATTGCTTATATGATATGTGGTATATATTCAATAATGTGACGGATAAGGGGCTTTTAAATTATAAGCCGACTGAAGATGGTGGGATGCCAGCAGATTCGCCGATTACAGATGATATGGTGGCATGGTTAACCATAGATGATACCACAATAGATTATCCAGTTATGCAGGCTGAGGATAATGTTAAGTATTTAAATTTAAATCCGTATGGAGAATATTCGCTATCCGGAAGCTTATTTTTAGATGCAAGAAACAATTCGAAGTTTATGGATGATTATTCCATAATATATGGACATCACATGGAGTATGGCAAGATGTTTGGTGCTCTTGATAATTTTCTTGATGAGGATTATCTAAGGAAACATAAGAGTGGTACATTAATTGTTGGAAGGAATAGTGATAAGGTATATAAGCTTGAGATATTTGCTGCGATTCATGTAAATGCAAAGGTTTCAGAAATCTTTGATTTTGATGATAGCAAGATAACAGCTGATTATATTGAAAAACATGCGGATGTCTATACTAGTAGGCAGGATAAAAAGATGGTCGGATTTGCTACATGTACGACTGTTGAACCTGAAGAAAGAACGGTTATTTTTGCCTATTTAGATGAAAAATAATTATAATAAAAGCGAGTTATATATATAAAAGAAAAGAGGTGCAATATGAATAAAACTAGATTTGTTAACAAAAATAGAAAATTATTCATAGGGCATCTCTTTGCTTTTTTTGTAATGTTAGTATTGTATCTAGGTATGAATTTGAGTAAGAAAAATTACATATATGCAGGAATGAATTATGATAAATGCAGCGTTGAAATTCCTGTGAGTGTAAGTAAGGATTATGGTGAAAGTTATGATGATGAGATTGTGATTGAGCCGCTTAGTGAAAGTAATCCAATGCCTGAAATAGGTACTTCAAATGATGGAAAAGCGGTTGTAAAAATTAAGGATAATAATAGTGAAAATATTAAGATTAGTTTTGATGAACCGGGAGAGTTTGAGTATAAAATTTATGAGAATAAGGGAAGTGAAGGCACGGTTGAATATGATAGTAGAATCTATCATGCAACAGTGTTCATTATAGATAATGATGGAAAATTAGATTATGTTCTAAGTTTGAAAATTGAAGGTGAAAATGCCAAACCGGAGAAACTCCAGTTTGTTAACATAGAAGAAGAAAAAACTACAAAAGAAGAAATAAAAGAGGAAACTGAAGAGTATACAGAAGAAAATACGGAAGATAAAACAGAGGAACCTACTGAAGCAACAGAATCAGAAAATCAGGATACGACGAAGCAGGGTGGTGAAGAAGATGAAACTAATTATGAAGGTAAGAATCCAACAACTGGTGATAACTTCCCACTTGAAATAGTACTTCTAATAATGTTTACTTCATGTGCTTTGATATTTGCTTTGGTATATATAAAGATAAAATTAAGTAAATCAGATGATGATAAAGAATAAATGATATTAAAATATCAGGAGGAGGAAGATTTATGAGAAAGCTTATGAAAAATAAGAAAAATCGAATAAGAAAAAGAATCATAAGTGGAACAGTTGCGTTCGCTCTAGTTATGTCTTCACTCCTACCTGGTGCGTATAGTGGAAATACGAATGTTGTTGGTGAAACAACAGCTAAAGAAGAAAAGGTTATTGATGGATCAAAGATAACTAAAGATGAATTTGATAAGTTGATGGAAAACCATAAGGTTGGCGATACTATCAAGGGAATCGTGGACGGATTAACAAGTAAAGAGCTTGAAGTAAAGGCAAGTAAGAGTAAGACTGATAAGGTGGTATCACTTGAAGGTCTTATGCCAGAAGATGCTAAAGGAAAAGTAACTGATGTTACAAGTAAGTATCAAAATGATACTAAGGCGAGTGATAAGAAAAATGATGATAATTTAGTTGAGAAAGATAATGTAGTAGCGGCTTATGATATTTCAATTATGGTTGGCAAGAAGGAATATCAGCCAGGTGCTAAGAAACCTATTAGGGTTGAAATTAAGGATAAGAGAATTATAGATAATGGAACAGTTGCACTTTTCCATATTTCAGATGATGGAGAAAGACAGAGAATATTAGACTTTAATGTTGTAGATGGTGCGATTAGTTTTAAGGCTACTGGATTCTCAGTTTATGAGATCGTTGATGGGTTAGAAGCATTCTCTGGTAGTTATGGATGGACTGTAGCTAATTCATTCGATAAACTTGATGAATTTGGAGTAGAAGGTGAAAATAATACAGGTGGCTTCCATATAGGTAATAAAGATAATTATTTCCTTACAGGTGGTACAGTTACTAATGTAACTAATGATAGATCAGGTCTTGCTGCAGCTAGTGTTTCTAATCTTGATGATTTAGAGAGTGGTTTTGATAAATTTTATATTGAAAAGGTTACTGAAGGACAACGTAAGTATTATATTTATAAGAAAAATGGAGATACAAAGCAATATCTTAAACTTACAAGTTCTACAGGTAATAATGCAAGTAGAGGTGGGTTGGTATATGCTACGCAAGAAGAGGCTACAGCATTTACTTTTACATTAAAGAATGATGGTACTTATTCAGTATGTGGAACTATAGGTGATGGTACTACTGAATATTATCTTAACAAAAATACTAAGAATCCGGGAAATGGAGCTATTGTAGCATACGCTTCTTCCTCAGATGCAAATAATTATTACGTTAAACCATATTATTATAAATCAGCGCCGGATGATCCATATGGATTAAATGGTAAGTCATCTAGTCTTATGAGATATAATGGTGGTCGATTCGGTAATGCACTTATAGCTGATGGAACTAAGAATTTCTTCCAGCTGTCTCAGTTGTTAGTTAAGGATTCTACTGACAATGAGATAAAAGAAGTTTATCTTGCTGAGGAAACAGATATTACTAAGTGGACATTCCATAGTGCGAGTGATGCTAAGTATAAACTTTCAGCAACCGTGAATGGTGAAACAAAGTATCTAAAGATTGATGGAAGTGGAGTTTCGCTTGTTGATGAAGCAGATGCTTCTAAGATTACTTTAACTCCTGGTAGTGGAATTAATAGTGGAAAAATATCATTATCTTCAGGCGGTAATTACTTAGTTTGTAATGTATCTGGATATAATGGTAATGCGACTGGCGGTTATGGAAGTACTACTAATGCTTCTAATGAAGATATATGGCTTAATTTCGTTGAGAAAACTCAGATTACAGCTGAGGACCAGCTTGTTAGTTCAGCTAAGGAAGTAAGTGTTTCAGATAAGACAAATGTTACTAATGGAACTAAAGTTATTATTTACACAAGAAAGTGGAATAATAAAACTAATTCATATGATTTTTATGCAATAGATCATGATGGAAGTTTGTATCCATGTTTTGAACGTGGTGATGCTATTATGTGGATTGGTGATGCTTCTAAATCTCTCGAATGGGAATTCACGGAGTATTATTGGGAAGGAACTACTAATCCAAATTATTACTATGAATTATACAATCCATATTCGGGCAAATATCTTGCACCACAGTTAAGTGGTAATCAGATATTATCTGATGATAAGATTGGTATTAACTTAGAAGGGCGTAGAAATAATGAATTTTATACAGAGATTTCTGCGTGGGATGAGTTACATTATACATTTGCTAGTGTTAAGAATGGTGATGATGCCATAGAGTCGGGTCCTGTATCAAAGGCAGATACTTATTACTTCGCCTTGGCAAATCCTGCAGCAAGAGGTGATAAACTTCGTAAAGCAGATACCATTGATGGTACTAAGTATGGTATCGAAATGAAGATGATAGACTGGGGCAATAATTCATCAACAAATGCCTCAGCTAGTGATGTTACAAAGAATTATATTGGAAGTTATGGTGATGAAAGGGGACTTTTATCAACAGATCTTAAAACGGATGGTTATCCAAGAATAGTTAAAAGCGGAGCACCTAATGTTAATTTTGGAGAGGCATTTGAGGGAGCTACTAATGTAAATCATCTTTTCTTAAAGAGTGTATATGATGAGAGTGGATACTTTGAATTTGACAGTTGCCAAAATTTTGCTACTCTTCTAGATGAGAATGGTCAACCAAAAACTCCATATACTGACGCGGCGGATAATCAGGTTATAGATTTTACTGTTTATAAAGAACTTGGAACTATGAATGGTACCAAGTCATCGTTACAACATGGACAGTTTATGCCATATAATATTATTAAACCTGAAGTTTATTCGACTAATGCAAATGAATATAGTGCTCTTGCGGATTATAATAATCCAGCAGTTGGAAAACTTTCTGATGATGATCCAAGAAAGCATGAGAAGTTATATTTGATAGAAAATCCAAATTACTATAATGGTATGGAGATGTCTGCTAAGTTTACACAGACACCTAGTGGTAAGGATTTATGGGGACATGACATAATCTTTGAATTCACTGGTGATGATGATTTCTGGTTGTATGTAGATGGTGAACTTGTTGTTGACCTTGGAGGTGTTCATAGAGCACTTTCTGCTACCGTTAATTATTCAACAGGTAAGGTTGTAGTTGATGGAAAGGAAACAACACTCAAAGACATATTCTATAACAATATGATTAAGCGTGGTGAAACTAAAGAAGCTGCGCAGGCTGTGATTGATGAAAAGTTTGAAAAAAAGAATGGACATTATGTATTTAAGGATTATTCTGAACATGACATTAGAATATTCTATATGGAAAGAGGTGGAGGTGCATCTAACTTACACATGAGAATGAACTTAACATCTGTTGAAAAAGGAAACGTTGTGCTTAGAAAAGAACTTTCAGGTTCTGATGCAGATGAAATAGATAAGTCTTTAGTTAAGTATCCGTATCAGATATATTACAAACTTACTGAAGATGGAGTAGAACATTTATTAACGAATTCTGCGAGCGATATTAGTGTTACTTATCAAAATTCATCTAGACAGGTAGAATATGCTGCGAGTTATACGCCGCCTGGATGTGAGCATTCTTATAATTCGGTTTACTTTATATCGCCAGAGCGCAATGTAGATATTAGTTTTCCTGATAATGCGATGTATTATAGAATCGTAGAATGTGGTATTAATACAGAAGTTTATGATCATGTTTATGTTAATGGTACAGAAGTTACTGGTGAAAGCATAGGTAATGCAAATAGAGAAAAATATAATTCTGGATGGCTTAAGGTTGTAGAAAGACAATCTGTAACATTTGATAATCATGTTAAGGAAAATGCTGTAAGAACATTGGAAATTAGAAAGAGATTATATGATGTTGAAGGTCAACAGATTAATAGCTATTCAGATTCAACTAATGAGAACAATCATGGTAAACCTATAGATAGAACTAAGTTTAATTATAGATTGTATTTAACAGATGGAACTAAGGATTTGACAGGAACAGATGCTGATGATGAGTTTTTGACTGATAGATATAATTATTATGTTGCTGATAAAGACGGAAATCTTTGTAGTTGGAATGTGGAAAATCAGGACTTTGATTCTTCAAATATTTCGAAGGGTAGTATTAAGACACTAACTGATGCGCAAAAGGATAAGTATACATTCCATACATCAATTTATGGTGCCATAGCAAATATCCCTGCAGATTATACAGTTATAGTTCCTGGTCTTCAGGTTGGCGTTGAGTTTATGGTTGAAGAACGTGAAAAGAACATGCCAAAGGGATATCAGTTAATAGATTACCATAGAGAAGCTGGTTCTTACACATTGTTAGATGGCTCATTGCCAGAAAATTACGGTAGAGTATCCGGTGATGAATCACCAATTATGTATGTTGATAATGAACAGGGTTGGGGCTTAACAGTTAATAAGGTTTGGACTGATTTAGAATTTGCTGAAGGATATGATCCAATATATGTTGCTTTATATGAAATTGATGCGAATTCAGGTACAAGCACACTAGTTCCAGGAACTGTTAGACAGATTAAATATCCTGATACTTCAGCCTACTATGCATCAAATACATCATATTATTATTTAAGACAGAACATTAATTTATACGAGACTAGAGAAGTTAAGATTAGTAATCCTAATCCAACTATTGATGCTAGGGGTAATGTTACAAATTATGGAACTGTTACACCGTATGAAAACGGTGATAAAAACAAGATACATTGTACACTTAAGAAGAATTCTGAAGAGAAAGAATTTGATTATGTTGTAAGTTATAATCAGGGTATTGCTACGGGATATCCTATGATAAATAACATACGTGAAGATACAGTAACTAACACTCGTGAGGGTGGTGTGGTACTTAAGCTTTATAGTTGGAATGATAAAACAAAACCACTTGCGGGAGCTAAGTTTACACTTACATGTGATGGCGAACCTGTGGGTGAATATACAACGGATGAGAATGGTACTATCGTTATCCTTTATGGATTTGAAAAGAATAAGACATACTCCCTCGTTGAAACAAATGCTCCAGCAGGTTACATCGGAGCACCGAACGAGATTAACTTTACTATAACAGGTGAACTTGGTAGTGAAGTGATTAATCTTGATGATCATAATGATCCGGACTGGTCAGATGTAGATGTAGGTAGCAGTGCTGATGGAATAATCGGCTATGTTAATGTTTATAATAAACCAGTTGAATTTAAGATTCATAAATATGATAGCGAAGATCAGAGTGGACCTGGTCTTGAAGGAGCAATATTTGCTGTATATAAGCAGCTTTATAGTTCGATTACAGGCTACACTAAGGCGAAGATGCCAGTTGAAGGATTTGGAACTTTGACTACTGATGATGAAGGTCATGTAACTGTTATTTCTGGTGCAACTGGTCAGGTATTAAGGCCAGGTACAACTTATTACATTACAGAGAATGTGCCACCGCTTACTTATGAAAATTATCCTGAGGATATGATAATTACAGTAGGTGTGGATGGTAGAATTTCCATAGATGCTGAGCATGCAAGTATGATGACTGAATATGAAGGTACTGGCGCTGAAGAAGGAACATATCAGTATCACTTATGGGTACCAGATGTACGAGGAACTAAGAAGCTTACAGTTACTAAGACTGTTAAGGGTGCATTCGGTAATAAGAATAAGGACTTCAAGTTTACATTCGCTACAACTACAGATTTAGGTGATGGTAAATATGCTTGGACTAAGAATGGTGTAACTCAGACTACACCACTTCTTTCAGGCAGTACATTTAAGATGAAGGATGAAGATGTAGTTGAGATTTACATTAAGCCAAATACTGAGGTTACTATTACGGAAGATAATGAGGATTATGAAGCTAAGTTTAAACTTGGTAGTGGCGCCGAAAAAGTTACTTCAAGTATGAAGTTTATAATTACTGGTGATACAACTCTTGCAGTAACTAACACAAGAAATGCAGTAATTCCAACAGGTGTTTGGACAAACTATGGTAAGTGGATGCTTTTAATGCTTCTCTTCTTAGGTGGAGTGGTTTACTTTGGTAGGAAGAAGAAGGATGAAGAAGTTGATGTTGCTGCTGAATGTGAAATTGTAAATGTCGATGGAAGAAATGATATAAATACATATGATGGTGAATCATATGAAGATGACTTTATGAAGTATGTTGAGTTTATAGATGTGGATAATGATGTTGATGACATTATGAAAGATATTGAATTTATAGACTGTTAGAAATGTTAAATGCAGTGCAAATTTTGAATTTGCACTGCATTTTTTATCTAAAGATCCAAAAAAGTTGAGTTTTTTATAAAAATATGTTGAATATATTTACACTATATTGTAAAATAAACCTAACAGAACCCAACACGCCTCTCAACGATGCGGACCACGTTGGGTCTTTTAATTTTTTAGGGGGATTAATATGGGAGAAAATAAGAAGAGGCATCAGCCGCCTATGACGATTGATGAACAAATTGAAAATTTGAAACAATTGGGTTTAAAAATAGATGATGAGGAATATGCGAAAAATATTTTAAATGATATTTCATATTTTAGATTGATAAAAGCATATAGTATTAACTTAAAAGAAAAAAATAGTAATTATGATGGTAATATAAAATTTGAGGATATTGTTCAATTGTATCTTTTTAATGCAAAATTTAGACAAATCATATTTTCGCAAATTGAAAGGATTGAGATAAATACGCGATGCCGAATAAGCAATTATTTTGCAAATAAATATGGTGTTGTGGCGTATAAAAATAGTGAGAATTTCATGAGTGAGGAATATCATAGGCAATTTATGCTTGATGTAGAATCGGAAATTAGAAGAAATTCTAAGGCACCATTTGTGAAAAATTTTGAAGAAAATTATGAAGGTGGGGATCTTCCGGTTTATGTATTAGTGGAGATTATGAGTTTTGGAACCTTATCAAAATTTTATAAGAACATGAAGAACCAAGATAAAAAAATAATTGCGAGACAGTTTGGAGTTGGGTATACTTACTTTGAAAGTTGGCTTGAAAGTATATCTTATGTGAGAAATATATGTGCACATTATGGAAGGTTATATAATGCTAAATTATCAAAAACACCTAGAATGTATAATCAATATAGATATGAGGGGATTCGTAATAATAGAATTTTTGGTGTTTTGATGTGTATGAGAGATATATTAAAAGTTGATTTGCATTGGGAAAAATTCGTTGATGAAATATCTGATTTATTAATGAAATATAAAGGTGTTGATATTATTACAATGGGATTTCCAACTGAGTGGAGAGAATATTTATTAGGTTTAAAATAAATAAAATGGCCAGTGCCTAAGGGCACTGGCCATTTATATTATATTTTTCTTTAGAGTCCACAACATTGCTTGGAACCTTAAATTATGAAGAATCAGCTTCATAAGCTATTTTATCAATTTTACAAATATAGGTTTCGGGTTGTGTCTAATACAGTGTGGAAACCTGGACATTGAATATAAAAGTCGTACATTTGAAATAAAAACTCGGACATTGAACATAGAAATCCGGACATTCGATAGTAAAATGTATGATTTTGTGGTAAAATATAAATGCAAACATATACAAAGTGTAATTATTTTGAAGAATAATTATAGAAATGTGAAAGGAAAAGAAGAGATAGGAAGATGACCAAAGAGTTTATGGAAAAACTCCTAAATTCAGGAGAGGGTTATACAATTGAATATAAAGAAAATACAAATGAATTAAGTAAAAGTGTATTTGAAACAGTATGTGCTTTTAGTAATAGATATGGTGGGCATATATTGTTAGGGGTTAAAGAAATTGAGAGAGATGGACATAAAGTAGGAGAGGTCGTTGGCGTAGACAAAGATAAGATTTACGATATGAAAAGAAATTTTATTGATGTTGTTAATAATACAAATAAGTTTAATCCTACTTTATATTTGGAACTAGAAGAATTTAATTATGATGAAAAAACTATTTTGTGGACTTATGTTCCAGCGACATCACAACTATGTTTTTGCAATAAGAAAGTATATGATAGAAATGGTGATGCTGATCAGAATGTTACAAGTAAAACTATAAGAATGGGCGAAATCATATCGCGTAAGTCTGCAGATTATTATGAGAGTAGAGTATTGCCTTATGTTGAAGAATCAGATTTAAAAATGGAGCTGATGGATAAAGTTAGAAAGTTCGCTCAAGCTAATAATTCGGTTCATCCGTGGAAGACTATGTCTGATATGGATATTATGCGTAGTGCTGGTTTGTATGTTGAAAACAAAAACACTGGAGAACGTGGTTTTACTTTAGCTGCTGTTTTGCTTCTTGGAAAGCCTGAGGTAATAAAATCATGTATGCCATATTATAGGGTAGATGCTATATATCGTGTTGAAAATGTAGATAGATATGATGACAGATTGATTATTGAAGATAATCTTATAGAAGCATATGATAAATTAATAGAGTTTTGTATAAAACATATGGATGATAGATTTGTATTAGATAAAGATTTGAGAGTTGATGCAAGATCTTGGATTGTACGTGAGGTGGTTGCTAACTTATTGATTCATAGGGATTATTCTAATGCCTATCCAGCAAGATTGGTGATTGAGAAGAGTATGCTTTGGACAGAGAACTGGAGCAAGTCTAGGTTTAATGGAAAACTTGACTTTAATACATATGTTCCTTATCCGAAGAATCCTTTGATAGCTAATTTCTTTGTAAATATTGGCCGCGCAGATACATTAGGATCTGGCTTTAGAAACCTGAATAAATATACAAAACTATATTCAAATTCTGAACCGGAATTGGTAGAAGGTGATGTGTTTAAAACAAAAATACCATTGATTAAGACGACTTATAGTGATTATTTGTCAGAGAAAAATATGAGATACGATTATTTATCAGAAGTTGATATTCCAGAATATAGAAATAATCATAAGATATCTAGAGAAATGTTTGAGTCAATTTATAAAAAATATTCATATAACAAGACCGTGATTTCTAATATGGATAAGATATTTAAAGAGATTGATGAAGGACAAGTCTTTGGAAGTTCTGACATTGTTTCTATTCTTGGATGCGCAAGATCAACAGCAGCTGAACTTCTTAGAAGACTTCGAGAGATGGGTGTTGTTGTGGAAGTTAAAGGACAGGGTAAAGGAAAGTGTAGATTTGTTTATGTTGGGGAGGTGCGCTAATCACAAATTCCAATCGAAATCCCAAACAACCCAACATTAAACCATAACAAGAAACTAAAAAGAAATAATGTTATAAATTTGTTAGAAAAAACACTATATATTTATCGTTAAATGTATAGTAAATTAAACATAGATGTGGTATAATGAACGTTACATCGGGACGAGAAAAAAGTCTTGATATTTAGGAAAGAAGAGAACTAAAATTAATCAGATTTATAATCAAAAATTGAAATAGATAAAAAGAAAAACAAAGTATTTAAGATGAAAAAATAAGAGCGAGAAAAGAAGGTATTTTAAGATAAAGGGTTAAGTGTGAAATGTTGTTTGATTCACACTGTGGGTGAGAAATAATGGCGGATTTAAATAAGAAAGATGAGAGGGGCTTTGTGCGCGCTCTTATAGATGATTTTATAATACCTCAGAGAGTAAAAGTATTACTTGTTATTTATGATATTGTAGTAGTTAGTTTGGCGTATTTTTTTGCATTATTAGTACGCTTTGATTTTTCAATAGGAAGTATAGATAGAGATTACCTTGCGGCGTGGGCTATATTTTTGCCTTATAACGCTTTTATTAGTGTTGTCGCAATATGGTATTTCAGACTGTACAATTGTGTTATGAAGTATGTAGGAACCATAGAGATGCTTAGAGGCATGGCGGCAGCAGGTGTAGTAGGTTTATTACATACTTTTTTGATTACAGTATTTGTTAAAAGAATGCCTATAACATACTATGTTTTAGGTACGATGTTCTGGTACATCCTAGTAATCTGGGCAAGACTTATGTTTAGATTTATGGAGACTATGGGTCTTAGAAAGATTCAGAGTACTACAGATGCAAAGCATGTCATGATTATAGGTGGTGGTGATGCTGGTAATATGATACTTAGAGAGCTTGTTACATCAGCTTACATTAATGAAAAACCGGTATGTATCATAGATGATGATAAAGAAAAGTGGATGAAGTATGTAGGTGATGTTCAGGTTGTAGGTGGTCGTGATGAGATATTAACTAATGTTGAGAAGTTCGGAATCAAGAAAATCTACATTGCAATGCCATCAGCAAGCAAGCAGGACATTAGAGATATCATTACAATTTGTAGTGAAACAAAGTGTGAGATTAAAACACTTCCAGCTATGTATAAGATAGCTGATGGTTCAATTGAAATAAAGGACATGAAGGATGTGGGCGTAGAGGATTTGCTGGGAAGAGATCAGGTTCAGGTAAACATGGATGAAATCTACGACATGATATCTGGAAAGAATGTTTTAATAACAGGTGGCGGAGGATCAATTGGTAGTGAGATTGCACTTCAAGTTTCACGCCATAATCCAAAGACATTAATTATATTCGATATATATGAAAATAACGCTTATGCTATACAGCAGAAGATTAAGATGGAAAATCCAAATTGTAACCTTGTAGTACTTATAGGTTCAGTTAGAGATAGTAGAAGACTTGACGATGTTTTTAGAAAGTATAGACCTGACATCGTATATCATGCAGCAGCACATAAGCATGTACCACTTATGGAAGATAGTCCATGTGAAGCTATTAAGAACAACGTAATTGGTACATATAAAACAGCATACGCTGCTATGACATATGAAACAAAAAGATTTGTACTTATCAGTACTGATAAAGCAGTTAATCCAACGAATGTTATGGGGGCAAGTAAGAGACTTTGCGAACTTGTAATTCAGACATTTGATAAGATGATTAAACAAGGTAGGGAAAGTGAAATCCCTCAGCTTTGCACCCACTATGAAGATGGTAACACTAAGTTGTATCATCTTGATAATGAAATAAAAACAGAGTTCGTTGCAGTTAGATTCGGTAACGTACTTGGAAGTAATGGTTCAGTTATTCCGCTCTTTAAGGAGCAAATACATAAGGGTGGCCCAGTAACGGTTACACATCCCGACATCATAAGATACTTTATGACAATTCCAGAAGCAGCATCGCTTGTGCTTCAGGCAGGATGTTATGCAAAGGGTGGAGAAATCTTTATCCTTGATATGGGTGAGCCAGTTAAGATAGTAGATTTAGCAAGAAACTTAATTAAGTTATCAGGTTATGAACCTGATGTTGATATTAAGATAGAATATGTAGGACTTCGTCCAGGTGAAAAACTTTACGAAGAAAAACTTATGGATGAAGAAGGCTTAACAAGAACACCTAATGAATTAATTCATATCGCAAAACCAATTTATATTTCAGAGAATAAATTCTTATCTGATCTTGCAGACTTAATGGTAGTCGCATATCAGGATACAGATGCGATAAGAGTTATGGTATCAGATATGGTTGATACATTCAGACCATCGAATGTGATACCGGGTGATTTGATTAAACAGTATAGAATGGAAGTTAATTGTATATTAGGAAAGTAGAAAATGAAAAATGAATATGTAAATCCTATGGAAGGTAAAAAAGTAGTTTTTGTTGAAAATGAAAATGATAGTAGAAATGCCGATGGGGCTTGCGGACATCTAGAAGCAATAGGCGAGTGTGATTATAAAGCTAGTTTTTATGAAAAAACATTCAAAAGAATAATTGATATAGTATTGTCAGGAGGGGGATTAATTTTATTATCCCCCGTCTTCTTGATTTTAATACTATTAATTATAATAGATGATCCGGGTCCTGTATTTTTTACACAGAAGAGAATAGGAAAGAATAAAAAATATTTTAAATTACATAAATTTAGATCTATGAAGATGTCAACACCTCATGATACACCGACACATATGTTGGATAATCCTGAGCAGTATATTACACGTATGGGAAAATTTATACGAAAATATTCATTAGATGAATTACCACAGATTTGGGATATCTTTATAGGTAATATGTCTGTAATCGGTCCAAGACCTGCTTTATGGAATCAGGATGTGTTAGTATCTGAAAGAGATAAATATAATGCAAATGATGTTAAACCAGGTCTGACAGGATGGGCTCAAATAAATGGACGTGATGAATTGGAATTACCAGTAAAGGCTAAGCTTGATGGAGAGTATGTTGAAAAACTTAGCTTTGGATTTGATGTTAAATGTTTTGTGGGTACTATCTTTTCTGTTATAAAAAGTGATGGAGTAGTAGAAGGTGGTACTGGAGAGATGCATAAAAAAGAAAACTAGGAGTAAGATTATTATGGCAACTTATTCAGTATTAATGTCGGTTTACAAGAATGATAATCCAGATTATTTGAAACTTGCATTAGAAAGTATTTATGATAAACAAACACGAAAACCGGATGAAATAGTAGTGGTTTTTGACGGACCGCTTACTGATTCTTTATTGAAAATTTTAGATTCTTTTAAAAAAGGTAAAGAAGATGTAGTTAAGTATTATCCGCAAGATATAAATAGAGGGCTTGGAGAAGCGCTTAGAATTGGAAGTGAAAAATGTACTTGTGATTATATTTTTAGAATGGATTCAGATGATATTAGTGATAACACTAGATTTGAAAAGCAGATAGAGTATGTTGAAAAACATCCAGATATTGATGTTCTAGGAACTGATATTGCGGAGTTTGATGAGTCAGCAGATGAGGAAAATAAACGAATACGAAGATGTCCAGCAAGGCATGATGATATTGTTGCAATGGGGAAAAAAAGAAATCCTATGAATCATGTTTCTGTTTGTATGAAAAGAACTGCTTTAGAAAAGAGTGGAGGATATCAAACATTATTGCTGCTTGAGGATTACTATCTTTGGTTAAATATGATAGCAGCAGGATGCAAATTAGAGAATATTAATGAATCTTTAGTATATGTGCGAGTTGGTAATGGTTTTGATTCAAAGCGTGGCTCCAAAGAAAGAATTACAGGATGGAAAGTACTTCAGGATTTTATGGTTAAAAATAATATGATAAGTAAAAGAGAAGCGCGAATGAATATGTTATATATTTGGGGATTCGTAAAAACTCCGTCTTGGCTAAAAAAAATATTATATCAAAAAGTATTGAGGAATTAAAATGAAAAAAGCAGGTATTATTACACATTATAATGTTCATAATCATGGTGCAAATCTACAATTATATGCATTGTCACGAACACTTAAAAGTTTAGAATATGAAGCTAAAGCGTTACAGTTTCAAAAAAATTACGATTTTATGGGTGGGAGTTCTGTTTCCGCAAAATATAATATTTCATTGAAGTCAGTACCTTTTTATTTGAAGTATGTTTTAAAAAATGGAATAAAAAGAACGATGTATAATTATAAAAAAAAGAAGCTTTTGGATAAATTCCGTGATGAAGAGAATTTAGTAGGGGAGTATTATTCTCAGGCCAAAGATCTTGATCTTGTAGTGGTTGGTAGTGATGAAATTTTTAGCATAGAAGCTGGCCCTAATCCGTGGTATTATGGGATAGGTTGTCCATGTAAAAATCAAATTTCATATGCAGCAAGTTTTGGGCAAACGACATTGGATAAAATTTGCATTCATAATGTTGAAAAACTGATTTATGCTGGATTAAGTAATATTAAGAATATTAGCGTTAGAGATAAGAATTCTGCTGATATTGTGGAGTATTATATAAATAAAACTCCTGCTATTGTGTGTGACCCAGTTTTGCTATATGGTTTTCATGATGAACAATCAGAAGAAAAAATAGATGGATTTAAAAGAAAACATTCTGAAAGATTCTGTTTAGTTTATGCTTATGACTATAATATGAATGATGTAGATGTTCAAAAAGATATTAGAGAATATGCAAATAAACATAAATTAAAGATATATAGTATAGGATATTATCATGGTTGGTGTGATAAGAATATTGAAGTAAAACCATTAGATATTTTTGCGTGGTTTAAGAATGCTGATATGGTTTTTACGGACACCTTTCATGGTACGGTTATTTCATTGACGACTGGTACACAATTTGTTACCAAAATTAATGATAACTCGAATAAATTAAAATTTTTATTAAAACAATTTGAGGTATCTAATAGAGAAGTAGTAAGTTTTGATGAGGTGGAAAATTTAAAACCTATAGATTATAACGAGAAAAATCTTGTAATAGAGAATATTAGAACATATTCGCTTAATGTATTAAAGGAAATGATTGGATTATGATATCATTAAATAGTGATTGTACAGGATGTGGTGCTTGTAAATTTGCATGTCCTAAAGATGCAATAGAAATTAATTATTCTCGGGGAAATTTTTTGGAACCAGTAGTTGATTTGGATTTATGCGTGGATTGTGGGTTTTGTGAGAAGGTATGTCCTAATAATATAACAACTAATAATAAAAATATTAAATCTGTATTCGCGGGCGTGAATAATGATGTAGAAGCATTGAAAAAATCTACAAGTGGTGGTGCTTTTTATTCAATTGCTGAATCCGTATTAAGTATGGGTGGTGTTGTGTATGGTTGTGCATATACAGAACATTTACGTGCTAAACATGTTCGTGTGGATAATATAGAGAATCTTGTGAGACTTCAGGGCTCGAAATATGTACAAAGTGAAATTGGAAACACATATTTAGATGTGAAAAAAGATTTAGAATCAAAGAGAATAGTTTTATTTTCAGGTACACCTTGTCAAATAGCGGGTTTATATGGTTTTTTGGACGGAGATTATGATGATTTGATAACAATTGATATTATTTGTCATGGGGTTTCATCACAATTGTTTTTTGACAAATACATTAAATGGTATGAAAAAAAACATAATATTGTCGTAAACAATTACGATTTTAGATCTAAAGAGAATAAAGGATGGAGCTTATCTGGAATAGTGATAGGAGATAAAAAAGGAAAAGAAATAAAACGAAAAATTTATTATTTTTCAGAGTTTTATTATTTTTATTTTCTAAAGGGTACTATTTATAGAAGTTCGTGTTATACCTGTAAGTATACAAATACACATCGATTAGGTGATATAACATTAGGTGATTGTTGGGGAATTGAATCGCTGAATACAAATTTAAGTATTAAAAATGGATGTTCATTAATTATATTGAATTCAGATAAAGGTATTAATTTATTAAAGAAAACGGATATTGAATTAATTGAAATCCCATTTGAAAAAGTAATTAGTTATAATCGTCAGTTAGTAGAACCTAGTATAAAACCACAAAATAGAAAAAGTATAATTGATAGATTTTCTGATTTGGATGGTAAAGATATAGATAGAGCTTTTAAAAAGGAAGAAAAGAAATCAATAATGATTGGAAGGATAAAATATTTATTCCCATCTTCTGCTAGAAAACTATTGAGTAGAATTAGAAATAAATAAAGAAAGTATAAATGGAATAGTATTATGATTAGAATTCTACATATATTACCAAGTTTAAATGTTGGTGCGGGAATGCCCAATTTGGTCATGAATTATTATAGATACATTAATAGAGAAGAAATTCAATTTGACTTTATGTATTTTATAGATAGTCCGATTGAATATACAGATGAGATTAAATCTTTAGGAGGAAATGTATATAAATCCTTAAGACCGAATTATTCGCGTGAATTTCGAAAATATATTAATGAATTTTTTGAAAAACATAAAGGAGAGTTCGCAGCAATTCATTGTCATCCTATTTTTTCCGCAGGTGTATTTGGTTTTTATGCAAAAAAATATGGAATTCAGCATATAATTACACATAGTCATTCTAGTAAATATAGTGAAAAGATGATTAGTGCTATTCGCAACAGAGTTTTAATGAGTTTGGTGCATTTTTATACTACTGATTATGTGGCTTGTTCAAAAAATGCTGCTCGTCTATTTGGGAAGAGGAATCAAAAAAAGGTATTTTTTTTAAAAAATGCTATTGAGTGTAATAATTTTACTTATTCTAAAGTTAATCGAGAGAATGTTAGAAAAGAATTTGGAATTCCGCAAGATAGCATTATTATAGGACACGTAGGTAGATTTACAACTGAGAAAAACCATACATTTATATTAGAAATATTTAAAAAGTGTTTAGATTATAAAGAAAATTTATATTTAATGCTTGTTGGTGATGGAGAATTATTTGAGAAAATAAAAAAATATTCAGAAGAATTAGATGTTTCTGAAAAAGTGATTTTTACTGGAAAACGAAAAGATGTTGAATGTTTGTTATCTGCATTTGATATTTTTGTTTTTCCGTCATTATTTGAAGGATTTGGTATTTCTTTATTAGAGGCAGAAGCTTCTGGAACATTTTGTTTGGCATCAGATAAGTTGCCGGAGGAAGTATTTATTACCGACAATGTAAATAAATTAAATTTGGATAATATAGATAAGTGGGTTGAAAAGATTGTAGATTTTGAACCTTATAATAATACTATTAGGGAAGAATATGCAAATAAAGTATGTGATAATGGGTATGATATTGCTCAAGAAACAAAAAAGTTAGAAAATTATTATATGGAGTTTGAGTGAAATGTGGTTATTTTACGTTAATATTATCTGGATATTGGTAAGTTATTTGATATCAGCTTGTATAAAAAAAAGAAATCTTAGAGATAAAGTTTTTCTAGTTTTTTCATTGGGGTATTTAGGTTTTCTTACAATGTTTAGACTTTACACCGTAGGAACTGATACCAAAACATATTTTACAGTATATAGAGAAATCGCTAAAACAAATTGGACAGGCTTTTTAACATTTATGAGATATTCAGGTACAGAACCAGGTTATTTGCTCTTTTGCAAGTTGCTTTCTTATGTTTCTAAAGATCCACAAATCCTTTTGATTTTTAGCGGTTTGATATCATATTTGACACTTGGAATGTTTTTTTATAAACATAGTGATTATAAGTTTGTTTCGGTGTTTTTGTTTTTTACTTTAGGTGGGTTTGATTTTTATGCAAGTGGTATACGTCAAACTATTGCTTTAAGTCTATTATTGATTGCATATGAATTATCGGAATCAAATAAAAGAATATTAACTATTTTATTTATCATTTTAGCTACATCAATTCATTATTCTGCTATTTTAATCATACCACTAATATTTGTAGTTAAAATAAAAGATAATAGTAAATTTTATTTATGGCTTTTTGTGATGGCAGTTGGATTGACTGCAGGGTTTAATATTGTTTTATCAATTATATTGAGAATATTTCCAAAATATAAATATTATTATGAGGGTAGTTTATTTTCTAGAGAACCCAATTTGGCGGTATTGTTAAAAATGTTAGTTTTTCTATTATTATTTTTATGTGCCAAGTTTGTTGTAAAAGATAAAAATATTAAAGAATTGGCCGTGTATAATAAAAGTTATATATTTGAAAGATTTACTGCATTTATACCGATTGTTTATCTGATATCTTTTAATGCAAGAGCAATTGCTAGAATTGCTGTTATATTATGGCCGTTTGCGTTTGTATATTATGGTAATAGTGTACGTGATATGGAAACAAAAAATAAAAGAATTGTTGTTGAATTAACAGTTGCTTTGTTTTTTGTTTATGCGTATATTGTTACAACTTATAAAACACCAGAGTGGCAGAGTACATATCCGTATTCCTTTTTTTGGCAAGATAATTAAATTGGAGGATAGTTATGGAATTGGAACTTATAAAAAAAAGGGAATTAGAGATTATGAAAGAGTTTCATCGCGTATGTGATGAGGCAAATTTAAAATATGTATTAGCATTTGGGTCCATGATTGGATGCATCAGGCATGATGGATTTATTCCATGGGATGATGATATAGATGTTACTATGCCATACGATGATTATATTAAATTTATTGAAGTGGCAAATGAATATTTAAAAACAGATTATTTTTTACAAACACCAGATACGGATTATGGATATTATTATCCATTCATAAAATTAAGATTAAAAAATTCGTGTGTTTTAAGCTCTTATCCGCCTTCTGGAAAATTTAAAGAACATGGAATATATATCGATATTTTTCCAACTCTGAATGTACCAAAATCAAAGTTTTTATTGAAAAAAATTAAGTTTTCAAATCTGATATGGAGTCAAATATCACGAATGGATAGTAAAATTATTATTAAAGCAAGTAAACGTTCATTAGTTGGCAAAGCTATAATGTATATATTATATATACTTAATAAAATTTTTCCAAAGGGATATCCGAATAAGATTCTTTTTAAAAATGCTTTGGCAGTCAAGGACGAGGAGAGTGATGAATTATATATCGGAGATTTTTATAGTGAGTTTAATTCGATTAATGATTATCGTCTTCCAAAGGATGTTTTTGATAATAGATTTCTTCATAAGTTTGAAGATGCAGAATTCTATATGCCTTGTGAGTATCACTCTATTATGGAAAAAATGTATGGTGATTATATGAAATTGCCTGCAGAAGATAAAAGAAAAACTCATGGTTTTGTGTTTGTTAGTGATAAAATGTCATATTCAGATTATGTGCTACAAATGGGAAAAAAAGATTATTGCAAATAATATTAGGAGTAGCAGTTTATGAATAAAAAGTTTGAATCTTTGTTTAAGGATACAATTATATTCGCGTTAGGGAGTTTTGGTTCAAAAATAATATTGTTTTTTTTGGTACCACTATACACTAATTATTTAACGACAGATGAATATGGAATCGCAGATTTGGTGTTTACAGCATCTCAATTATTACTCCCAGTTATTTCTATTGTAATTTTTGAAGCAGTCATTCGTTTCGGCCTTATGAAAAATGAACGATCTGAAGAAGTCCTTAAGGTTGCTATGATGATGGTTGTCATAGGTTCAGTGGTTGCGTTTGTTTTAACACCTATTGTAGGACTATATAAATCAATTTCTGAGTGGAAATGGTATTTATATGTCTATCTTGTATTTAATTTTGCTTCAAATGTAGAGAAAAGTTATTTAAAGGTTAAAGATAAAAATAAATCATATGCAGTTATTAGTGTTCTTCAAACTTTAACACTAGCAATTTTAAATGTGATTCTTTTGGTATTTTTGCATACAGGAATAAAAGGATATTTGATAGCAAATATAGTTTCTATGTTTTTGTCAGTAGTAATGGCTACTTTTTCTGGTAAAATAATAAGTGATTTGAGAAGAGCTAGTTTAAATAAAAAATTATTTAAGGAAATGGTATTATATTCAGCACCTTTGATATTAAATGATATTTCATGGTGGGTTATTCATTCATCAGATAAATTTATGATAGAGGCAATGGTTAGTGTAAGCGCCTTAGGTATATATACGGTTGCTACAAAGATACCTTCTTTAATCAATGTACTCATAAGTATATTTGGGCAAGCATGGAACATTTCATCGATTAAAGAAATGGATTCAACCAATGACAGTAGGTTTTATGCTCAAGTTTTTTCTGGTTATAGTTTTCTTTCATTTTTAGCATGTATTTTAATAGTATCAATTATCAAGCCATTTATGAATGTTTATGTTGGAATGGATTTTAGAGGTGCTTGGAAATATGTACCTTTTCTTTTGGTAAGTGCCGTTTTTTCTTCAATTGCATCTTATTTTGGACAGTTATATGCAGCCTTAAGAAAATCAATGAATAATATGATTACTACACTTATTTCTGCGGTTGTAAATATTATAATAAACTATATAGGTATTATTTTGTTTGATGTTTGGGGAGCAATACTAGGCACAGTTGTTTCGTATATTATACTTGCAAATGTAAGAATGATAGATGTAAAGCGTTTTGTTAATATTGAAATTAATATTCCTAAATATATTATAAATTGTTTATTAGTGCTAATTCATGCGGTTTTTGTTTCAATGAATTTTCATACAATTGTTGTTTCTATGATATGTTGTTTTTTATTTGTAGTTATAAATCGCAGTATATTATTTAAGGTGATTAATATCACTATTAATAAGTTTTCAAGGAAATAGTAGTGTTGATGAAAAGGAAAATAAAATGATTATGTAAGGAAGGTAAAATATGAAAACAGTATACACTTGTTTCTGTACTGATGTTATTCATGCAGGACATTTAAATATAATTGAAGAAGCACATAAGTATGGAAAGGTTGTTGTTGGCTGTCTTTCTGATGAAGCACTTATAAGATATAATAGATTTCCTACTATTAGTCAGGATGAAAGAATTAAATTGTATCAATCATTAGATGGTGTTGAGGAAGTAGTAGTTCAAAATGACATGCTTTATGATGATGTTATTAAAATGGTTAAACCTGATTATGTTGTTCATGGAGATAACTGGCTTGAAGGACCAGAGAGAACTATTAGAGATAATGTTGAGCATTTGCTGAAGGAATATGGTGGAGAAATCGTGGATATTCCTTATACATATAATGATACTGTAAAGAAGGTTGATTTACAGTTGAGAGAAAAGTTGGCAATGCCAGAGTATAGAAGAAAAAGATTACGTCAGTTGATTAAGATGACTCCTATTGTTAAGGTTATGGAGGCACATAGTGGATTGACTGGACTTATTGTTGAGAAAACTGTTGTTGAGAATAATGATAAGCTTGATCAGTTTGATGCTATGTGGGTTTCGAGTCTTTGTGATAGTACAGCAAAGGGTAAGCCAGATATTGAATTAGTTGATATGACAAGTCGTTTCCGTACTATTGATGATATTATGGAGGTTACTACTAAGCCTATAATATTTGATGGAGATACGGGTGGACTTACTGAACACTTCGTGTATACGGTTCGTTCTTTGGAGCGTATGGGTGTTAGTGCTATCATTATTGAGGATAAGAAGGGCCTTAAGAAGAATAGTTTATTTGGTACGGAAGTTGAGCAGACACAGGCTACGATTGAGGAGTTTAGTGAGAAGATTAATGCTGGTAAGAAGGCTCAGCTTACTGATGATTTTATGATTATTGCGAGAATTGAAAGCCTTATTTTGGAGCAGGGCATGGAGGATGCGCTTGAAAGAGCTTTTGCATTTGTTGAGGCTGGTGCGGATGGTATTATGATTCATAGCCGCAAGAAGGATCCGGCTGAGATTGTTGAATTCTGC
>Ga0247609_10001509_pt1 | contig 27438 bp, 25 predicted proteins | sample 172DNAGHGlowgp2_FD_193487 | JGI IMG/M metagenome (GOLD analysis project Ga0247609, IMG submission 193487) | Sheep rumen microbial communities from Palmerston North, Manawatu-Wanganui, New Zealand - 1728 DNA GHGlow gp2 | ecosystem: Host-associated > Mammals > Digestive system > Stomach > Rumen ...
GCAGAAGTGGTTGATATTGTTGCCCGGATTGGTATTGATGGTAAATATGTTTATGCCGGGGGATTAGGGGACGCGTTCTGTAAATTAAATGCAAATAATGGAAATAAAATTTGGTGTGTGAATATATCTGTACCAACAGATTTTATCATGGTTGATAATTTTGTATTTGTTATCGGGACAGATAATAAATTGTATGCCATTAACGCAGATAATGGGGCGGTTTATTGGTCAACAGAAATTAAAAAACAAATTACACCAAAATATGACGGTGAAAAAATAATCGTTGGAAAACAAGAGATAAATTATAAAACCGGTGAATTAATTTAATATAAAAAATCCGCCAAACTGGCGGATTTTTTATGTTCGTTGTTTTTACCATGTTGGTGCGTCTTTGCCTTCTTTGATGATTGGTTGTTCGTCTTCCCAAACTGACAAACCAGTATTCAAATCAGTCAATGTTAATTGCAAATAATATTCTACGCGGGTATCAACAGATGATAATATCCCAGATTCCAATTTCAAATTTCTTTGCAATAATTTTCCAGATAATGACATATTTGGTGCAACCAACATACCCTTGTTAGCTATCGTTGTTTGTGCATATTCAATGTTGTCACGCAATTTGCGAACATTGTCTGCATTTGTATCTTCGCCAGTATAATTTGTTGCAATTTGTGCTTTGCCAGATTTCAACAATGTTGTGCGAATTTTTTTAGTCAAAATGTCCGTATCAAAACGTTGTTGTGTATCGTTTACGATATTGCCAATCGCAATAACAGGTTTTTGTTTTGTATTTAATGCGCCACTTTCCAGCATTGATTTAGTCATTTTTTCAGCTGTATTGGTCCAATCACGATATTCCAGTTCCATAACGTGTTGCATGGCAGCCACTTCTGCTGTATCTTGTAAATCTACAACACTGGTCCCGCCACATGCACATAATGCAAGACATGCAGCCATTGGTATTATTTTTTTCATATTTTACTCCTTAGGTTTATTTTAAATTAATTGTTTTGTTGTCTGTTATTTTATCATTTATTATTCGTGTGTATATTAAATTATTTTTATTATCAGCATTTTTTTCAGTACGTAATACGTATATATATTTCGGTAATGTCGCCCAAGTGCGAACATCTGGATTGGATGATGCAATTGTATAAATTGATGATAATACACCCAACATTGATGCAGATTTATTATTCGAATTATACAATGCTGCTTGCAATGTTGCTTTGGATGCCGCAGATGTAAATGTGCGAATTGCTTCGTTGATTTGATATTCACGATATTCTGTCATAAACATTGCATCAACATTAGCTAATAATTGGCTGTGTTCCGGTTGCGTAAAATTGTTATTAAGATATGGTTCGGACATTGAAAAATACACCATCCCAATATTTGGTAAAAATATTCCATCATTTTTCTCACGCAATCTGGGGGCAAACCCAGTTTCAATAAATTGCCATGATATGTGTTTTGGTTTGATTCGTTTTTGTGCCAATTCTAAATCTGTTTTTATAAATGTGTTTTCTGGTACCATCCCGTTTGCACGTTTCAAATAAGTAATCGCATTGTCAAAATCCCCATCGTTCAAGAAATATATTCCGGATAAATACATTAACGCAGGATTCATAATATCGGAAAATACAACCCAATCAGATGTGTTCTTATCAATAATTTCGCTGTATTGAGAGTTTTCTGAAATTTTATTTTTATTTTTTTCGATTAATTTTTTATATTCAACAGACATATTTTGTTGTCGATTATAAGATTGGTTTATAACCACGCGTGCATTTGACCAATCACCAATAGCCAACAAATCCCATATCTGATAATAAGATACAAATAACGAATCCATCATATATGGTTTATAAGAATTTACACTGTTGCCTAATAATAAACTTGCACTTTCGCGTAACACAGATGTTGAAGTTTCATCTAGATTTCGTTTGTTAAATTCTTCAAAATTAGAATCGCTTTCTTTGTATTTATCTGCATGGAACAGGGCGATACCATTTATCAATAAATCCAGATTGCTTTTATCAGAAATATTTTCATCGGTTATTTCAAAGTTTGAATTCGCAAAATCTTTTTGAACATTATCCAAATGTGATTGCACAGTTGCGGCGCATGCACCCAAAAACAATAATGTACAAATACAGATTATATTACGCATGAATGTATTATAAAACTTTAATGCAACGGTTCCAGTATTTTTATTTCATTAGTATTTGGATTCAAAACACTGGGGGTACCACCGTAACCCATAATCGCATGATGTGATGGGATTAAAAACTCTGGTAATGGGGATGCTTCGCCCATTGCGATTTTTTCCAATAATCTTTTCTGCACAGGTGTTTTGCCTTGGTAATATTGAACATTGGTTGCTTCTATTGGACGATGATACCAGCCCTGATAGATTACAAGCTGTTTATTAGCTGGTAATTTCATAATATCCATTTCGCTGTATATTGGTTCTTCTTTTGGTACTTCGACATCTTTGCCGTCTTTTTTTTCAATCTTTTTAGTTATCTTTTTACCCATCATTTCAGAAAATCTTTTTGCACTGTCTGGGTCGTTTTGTCGTAAAACTATTTTTGCAGCGGTGGTTGATATAATTGTTGCTGCGGCATCTGCACCGTATTTTTCTTGGATTTGGTGTAAATCTTGACCAATGATTAAATAAGATACTTTGCACCCACGTCCCAAATCTGGCCCCTGTATAACCGCATCCAATTTTTGCATTTTTGGCATTTCGTCTAATGCAAATAATACAGGGTACGGACCAACCTTTTTGCCATCAACAATTGTTCCAGGTGTATGTGCTAATAAATAAGATGACATTAATTCAATAAATATAGCGGTAATAGGATTAACTGCCTGGGCATCAACCAGGTTTACAGATAAATATACACTGACTGGTTTAACTTTGCCATCACGTGGGTCTTTTAATCCACGCAAATCTTCAAAATGAAAATCAGAATGTGATGTACGATTGCGGACTGCGGCATTACGGAATATGGCCAAACCTTCCATCATGGTTGATAAAATAGAACCACGTTCTTTATCAGGTGTATTTGCCAGTTGTGTTAATTCGGCAACCGAACGGGATGCGTATGCGTAATGGCGTGCTTCATCAACAGCTTCTTGTAATAAATCTTTCATTGGATCCGCCATCATAACCATTTGGTCGCCTTGACGTCTGCGTTCTTCCATTTGTTCGGCAATTGAAACCTGACTGGCAGTTAACCAATCAAGAATCATAGCAAAAGAAGCTTCGCGGCCACGCCAAGAATCAGGTATATGACTCCATGTTCCAATATGAACATAATTCGTTGTGTTCAATTCACCGCGTTGCAACATAGAATATGCTGCATATGCATTCGGGTCGTTCATCATAGATAAATAATAATCACCCAAAATTGTTGCGTCATCACTGTTAAATGTTCCGTTATTCAAACGAGAATAAAAATAATCATCCGCTTTGGCACGTTCAACTTTGGATACAATATAATTTATAAGCCCGGACAATCCGGCACGCCCAGTGTTTGCCCAGTGGGGGTCGGCACTGCCGGCCTTGGCATCAGGAACCAAAACTTTGGCCATAGAATCAATATACAAATCGCGTTGTTCTGAATTAAAAGGAACGTGTTCGGGCGATAATGGATTCCATGATGGATAATATATACCGCGTTCTGGTTCGTCTTGACCGGCCCAATTCATAATAAATACCGGACCGATAGTTGAACGATATCCAGATGTTAATTGTTTTAATTCTGGTTTTGGGTCATTGATAATCATTGATGTAGTATCACAATCTAAAATTGTTGGTACAATAACCCCGGTCGTTTTACCTGTTCCCGGAGGCGCCACACACAAAGCAGACAAAGTTTCATCAAACATCAACGGTGTATCTTTGCCTTTGTATTTAAAATAGCCCAGCACCATCATAAAACCTTTGAAAAGACCGTCTGGGTTTTTATAATTTTTTCCCATCTTTTTAATATCTTCGACGGTCGCTTTGCGGGAAGATTTTTCATCATAGTTATCTTTGCCATGTGGGTTAAATTCGCTTTTTAATGTATCATCAGACAGAAAATAGTATGCGATTATTGGGAACAGTGGTGCCAAACATGCAAAATCTGGATTGTGTAATACGCGGGAAAACCAAAAAGGAACCTCTGCCAGGGCAGAAATGCCGAATGTTGCAAACAGGTTCTTTATATATAATGTGGTCCAATGTTCAGATGCCGGTCCCCAACCGTATCGCCACACATGTTCAACCACAAAAGAAAATCCAAATGCCAAAGCACATATTATCCAAACCCCAATATCCCAACGAATATTCCAAAACTTACGCGCAACGGGTGTTTGTTCGTGTTCTTTGTATGTTGTTGAATCAAAGATTTTTAAACCTTTGCCTTCTCCACTATTCGAGAAAATGTTGAAGTTCGTTGCCATAATTGTTATTATATCACAAAAGAAAACTTTTTTATACACTAAAAAGATAAAAAAATGCAAAATATACCAAGAATATTTTTAAATCAAAACTTAGATACGGGGAAAATCTTTGCCGTTGATAAAGATGTCTTTCATTATTTACATCGTGTAATGCGCAGAAATGATTGTTTGGTGTTTAATAATGGTACAGAATACAGTGCGCATTTATCTGATGATGGTAAAAATATTATAATTGATGCGAAAACAGATCATGTTGATCCGGCAAATAATATCATTTTGTATTTTGCACCAATTAAAAAAATAGAAGATTTATTAAATATGGCAACACAAATGGGGGTAGGGGTATTGCAACCTGTTATAACCGAACGGACTGTGGTACACCATATAAATTGGACACGACAACAAAAAATTATCATAGAAGCATCAGAACAATCAAATCGTAACAGTATTCCTGAATTGAAAAATCCTATTAAATTTGATGCTTTGGATTTAAATAATTTAATCGTGGCAGATGAACGTTTTGCACATGGCAAAGAAGTAAAAAACAAGGTTATTAAATCTGAACGAATATTAATCGGTCCCGAAGGCGGTTTTTCTGATTCTGAATTTGATAAAATGGACATGGCGGGTGTATCCGGTTTGTCTTTGGGTAAAACGGTTTTGCGTGCCGAAGTTGCAGCAGCGATTGCAATATCAAAGGTGTTAGATGAATGAGTGTAAGAATTGCTAAATATATTGCTGATTGTGGTGTGGCATCACGACGTGATGCTGAAAAGTTAATTGAATCTGGTGCGGTCAGTGTAAATGGTACAGTTGTTAATACACCGGTATTTTTTATTGACGATAAAGACACTGTTTATGTCAATGGAAAACAGATAAAACAACAAAAAGAAATAAAATTATATATGTTTCATAAACCACTTAATACGATGACTACGACACGTGATCCGATGGGGCGTAAAACAATATATGATGTATTGGATAAACAATATAGAAACTTAAAATATGTTGGGCGTTTAGATTATAAAACAACAGGATTGTTATTATTAACGAATGATGGTGTGATTGCACGAAAATTATCTTTGCCAGAAAATAATATTGAACGTACATATATTGCGACTGTGGGTAAATTTACAGAATCTGGTTTGGATATCGCACGTCGTGGTGCAACAGTTGATGGAATAAAATATCGTCCAATGAAAATAGAAGTTATAGATGATAATCATTTAAAAGTGACTGTGACAGAAGGCAAAAAGAACGAAGTTCGTATTGTTTTGCGTCATATTAAATCACCTGTGCGTGCTTTGCATCGGGTTTCTTATGCTGGAATTCAAATTGGAAATCTGGGTGTTGGAAAAATTTTACCGGTTAATAAGAAAACAGTTGACCTGATTTTAAAAAATTTCTAGAATTAAAAAAAAGGAAGGGAGTCTTTCATGAAAAAAACAAAAAAAACATTAACTAAACAGGCACCTGTACGTGCAAATACAATAAAAGTTATAAATTGTTCTGATGGGGTTTGTTCTTGGACTATATATGTGTATTGGTTTATAATCTTGTTCTTTATTGCTGCTACATTTTATATTATCGGACGCAGTCAAGAATTTTTAAACCCATCAAATCGAAATATTGTTATTGCCGAAGAAACGTTGGTGCAATCAAATGATTCGTTTAATACAGCCAAAGAAAAAATAGTTGCAGGTGATATTGATGGTGCAATTGTAGCATTGAACGAAGCAATTGATGTAGATGCAAATACCAATGTTTATGCATTGCGTGGGGAAGTATATATGCAAATGGGTGATTATGAAAAGGCTTTGAATGATTTTGATTCTGCTATTGAAAAAGATGGTATGAACGCAATCGCTTTTTATGACAGATATTTATTGAATACACGTTTGGAAAATTATGATGCTGCGTTGAATGATATTAATAATGCGTTGGCTGCACAATCTATGAAGCCAAGTGATGTTTTAACAATGCGCGATTTATATGCAAAACGTGGTCAATTGAATTTGTGGTTAAAGAATTGGCAAGGTGCAATTGCTGATTACACTAATTCATTGGCACGTGCCGAAGGCACTGTTGCGCCAAGTGTGTATGCTGAACGTGCAGAAGCGTATACAGCTATGGGTAGATATGAAGACGCAATTAATGATTATACGTCCGCAGTGCGTGTAATTTCTGAACAAATTCAGGCATCACCAACACAAGAGATGCGTGAAGCACAATCTAGCAATGCAATGTCTTATTTTGAAAAATCTGCGGCATTGAATTTGCAGTTGGGAAATATCGATTCTGCGAAAAATGATTTGGAATCTGCGTTGGCGATAGCCATTGCGTTAAATGATACCGAAAGTGTCGACAGAATTCAAAATCTTGTTAATGGATTGAATTAAAAATAAAAAAAATCCGCCAAGTGCGGATTTTTTCTTGCTTTTTATTTTTAATGATAATAATATACAAGTATGTTTTATAAATTATTGATTTTGACTGTTCGTACAACTACAACCCCTTTGGGGGTATAAGATTTTATTTGCACTAAATTTTTGTGCGCACTATAATAACCAAGCAATTTAAGAAAAAGAAAAACAATAAAACAAAGAAGGTATTATTATGTCTTATCCAATAGAATTAATTCGTCACTCTCTGGCGCACGTTATGGCAGCGGCAGTCAAAAAATTACATCCAGAAGTCAAATTTGCTGGGGGGCCAGCTATTGAAAATGGTTTTTATTACGATTTTGATACAGATTACAGATTCAGTGAAGAAGATTTTGCAGCAATTGAAAAAGAAATGAAATCTTTGATTAAATCTGATGGTCGTTTTGAACGTCGTGAAATATCATTGGATGAAGCCAAGAAGATTTTTGCAGATCAACCATACAAAATGGAATGGTTAAATGAATATGATGCAAATGGTGAAGTTTTATCCATTTATACTTTCCGTGATTTTACGGATTTGTGTCGTGGTCCACACGTCGAATCCAGTAAAGATTTACCACGCGATGGATTTAAAATTCGCAGTGTTGCAGGTGCTTATTGGAAAGGTGATTCTAAAAATAAAATGTTGCAACGTATTTATGTTGATGCGTTCGCATCTGCTGATGAATTGGCTGATTTTTTGAAAATGCAAGAAGAAGCCGCAAAACGCGATAATCGTAAATTAGGTAAAGAAATGGATTTGTTCCATTTTGAACCTGAATATGCACCAGGTGCTGTGTTTTGGCATGACAAAGGTTACAGGGTTTATCGTAAAATGATTGATTATCTGCGTGCACGTCAAGAACGTGCCGGGTATCTTGAAATATCAACACCATCTATTATGGATCGCTGTTTGTGGGAAAGATCTGGGCATTGGGCAAAATATGGTGCACACAATTATTCTGGTACAACCCAAGATGGCAAAGTATTTTGTGTAAAACCTATGTCTTGTCCAGGCGGAATGTTAGTGTTTGGTCAAGGTATTAAATCTTACAAAGATTTACCATTGTATTTGGCTGAATTTGGCAAGGTTTGCCGTTACGAAGCCGCGGGTGGTTTATCTGGGTTGATGCGTGTTCGTGAATTTACCCAAGACGATGCACATATATTCTGTACCGAAGAACAGCTAGAAGAAGAAGTTGTCAAAGTTTTACGTTTTATTAAAGATATTTATGGGAAATTCGGATTTGATAAAATTACAATGAAATTGGCAACACGTCCATTATCTGAATTCCGTATTGGTTCTGATGAGGTTTGGGACAAAGCCGAAGGTGCATTGAAACATGCGTTAGACGTGAACGGCATTGAATATGAAATTGCTGAAAATGATGCGGCATTCTATGGTCCAAAGATTGATAATTATCTGCGTGATTCTATGGGACGTGTATGGCAATGTGGTACCGTGCAATTGGATATGAATTTGCCAGAAAGATTTGATTTGTCTTATATTGGCGAAGATGGTGAAAAACATCGTCCAATTATGTTACATCGCGCATTGTTGGGATCAATTGAACGTTTCTTTGGTGTGCTGTTGGAATCAACAGGTGGTAATTTACCTTTGTGGTTAAGTCCAGAACCAGTAGTAGTTGTTCCTGTGTCTGAAAAATATCGTGAATACGCAGAAAAAATAGTAGAACAATTGCGTGCAAATGGTGTTTATGCACGTGCTGATTTGCGTGATGAAAAAGTCAATTACAAGGTTCGTGAATTATCATTATCTAAAACACCAATCATCGCTGTGGTAGGTGAAAAAGAAATGGAAAACGAATCGGTAACACTGCGTTATTTGGGCAAAGATGACCAAGATGTTAAACCTTTGTCTGAATTTATTGAAGATATGAAAAACGCTGTTAAATTACCGTTATAAAAACGTGGGGCGAATTTTTCGCCCCAATTATTTATAAGACAAAGGAATAGAATCATGAAGGAAATTGCCCTGATTATTGCGTTGTTTTCCGTTGTTTGTGTGGTTGCTGGTTGTTCATGCAAATGTGAAAATGAACCAATCATAGAATCTAATCATAAATTGATTGTGCCACCTAATTTTGGAAATATGCCAAAATAATTTTGGTTTATCGTTTTTTTATGATATAATGTATCCATAGATTTTAACACATGGGGGAAATCATGGATAAAGAAGAAAATTTAGATTTATTGGATTTGGAAGATTCCAATGAAGTTGATGCATTACCAGAAGCAACGCCTTTTTCATCGGCACGCCCAAAGAAACCATGGCTGTTGATGGGGTTGGGGATTGCTATTATCGTTTTGGCAACATGGATTATTGTTGCAAAGATAGGTGGCGATTCTGGAACCAGTGTCAGTGTTGATTTGGAGACCCCTGCAGAAAATGTGGACAAGGTACCTGCACCAGTGGCTGATTTAAATGTTCCAGAAAAAAAGGCAGATGTTGAACAAAAACCATTGGTTGTTGAACAACCAAAGGCAGAACCAAAGCAGGCCGAAACAAAACCCGTTGAAACAAATGGAACACCTGTGCGTGTAGTTAATGACAGAAAAGAAGTCACTTTTAATCCTGATAAACCTGTACAACAAAAGAAAACTGCAACTGCTAAACCTGCTGTGAAAACAACAACAGCACAAACAAGTAAACCTGTTACAACCAGTAACGGCAGCATTTATGTGCAATTTGGTTCGTATGGAACACGTGCTGCGGCACAGGCTGCTGAACAAAAAATACGTGCATCACACAGTAATTTATTTGCAGGCAAACAATTTGTTATCTTGGCTGCCCAGGTCAAGGGTCAAACAACATACAGATTGCGTATCGCATTCCAAAATACAAATGATGCCAATGGTTTTTGCAGAAATGCAAAATCCGATGGATTGGATTGTTATGTAACTAAATAAACCAAAGGGGTAGATTATGCGTGGTGGTATTTGGGAAATAATTTTAATTGTCTTGTTGGTTTTAATTTTATTTGGGTCTGCAAAGATTCCAGCAATGGCAAGGAATATTGCAAATGGAATAAAAACTTTTAAAAACGAAGTTAAAAACGATGAAAAAAAGCCTGTTGCAAAAAAGACTGCGACAGCAAAGAAAAAGACAGTTAAAAAGAAATAATTTTTTGATTTTATTTTTGTTATTTTTGGTCGGTGATTTTATTCACCGACATTTGTTTTTAATTGGTTTTTTTGCTGTTTTATGATAAAATTATCAAGATAAGAGAGAGATTTTGAAAAAAACGTTTTTTGCTTTTCTGTTGTCTATGTTTATGGCATATCTGCCATGTGGTTTTGCGTGGGGTGATAACGATAATTATAACGGTTTAAAAGGTTCAACTGTATCAGTCGGTAAACAAACAGGTGGTGGTGTAGTCGGTAAGTGCGAAACAAAACAAGAACATCAAGATTGCACAAAGGATTCTTATGGTGCGTCAAAAGCAACATGTGATTATAATGACAGAAAAAAAACCAAATTATCGTGTACAGCAAAAGAATGTAAAACAGGTTTTTTATTGCATATTGGATACGGTTTTTGCCGTAAAGAACAGTCAGCAAGAGATTTTTGTGCAAATAAAACGAAATGTTCTAATGAAGAAATACCTGTGCCACGAATAATTCCAAATCCAAATTCTGGTAGAAAAGGCAATGCTTTTAAAGATTGTTTTTGTGCGGATAAAAATATGGTTGTATATGAATGCGGGGCAGGTACTGGTACACCGCCAATTGATAAAAAAATTTATACTAATTTAGATGAAATAACAGTTGCAAAAAATACTTGTACCAAGGCTGGTTCTACATTTACTGGTTGGAAATGTGGTGACAATGTTTTATCTCCCGATGATAAATTCTCAATAGAAAATAAAACAACATGTGTCGCACAATGGGACACAAACGAATATACCGTGAATTATGAATGTGGAAAAGGGGCAACTGGTTCTGTATCATCGCAAAAGATTCTTTATAATACGGATGTTACATTACCAGGATATGATGCAGGCTGTTTGAAAGAGAAATCAATATTTACTGGTTGGGTATGTGATGGTCAGAATGTTAATGAAACGTTCACTATAACCAAAGATACAAAATGTATTGCCCAATGGAAAAATTGTGATGCGTGTAATTCTGGTACCGGTTGTACATGTGATATCAAGGTAGAAGGTAATCAATGTAAATATATTACTGGAACAGAAACTAATTATGTTATGGTATCTGGGGAAAATACAAATAAACCACAATGTATTTTAGCCGGTGAAAAAGATTGTAAAGATTCTGGTGGAATGTGGCAAGATGGCAAATGTAAATGCAATCCTGATATTTCAGAAACTCATTGGGATATAAATAATAAAAAATGTATTTGTGATGATGTTCAAAAAATAATAGAAAACAATCAATGTATATTGCCAACAAAATGTCCAGATGGTGCAAACGGTGATTACCCAAATTGTGATTGTGGTACGGGTAAAGATTACGATGAAAAAATTAACCAATGTGTTTCAAAATGTAATGAAAATATTGCGACATGGGAAAATGGTGCGTGTAAATGTAAAGATACTGAAAAATTATATAATAATGGTCAATGCGAATGTCCTTCTGATAAGCCTGCGGATGCTAATGGAAAATGTGTTGCACCAACAGTGTGTCCAAACGATTCAACTGGTAATTATCCAAATTGTAAATGTAATGATGAATACAAAAAATACGATACGAAGAAAAATAAATGTATTGATGATGAAATAAAAAAGAAACAAAAGGCGTATGATGATGCCAAGGCCAAAGAACAATCATTGGCAAATCGTGCTTTGACTGCGGCAACTGTTGCAACAACCGGATTGGGTGGTATGGAATTGGCACGTGGGTTGGCAGAACAAAGTGCTGACAAGGATTCGGACAAAGATATGGCGGCATATATTGAAACTATGCGTTGCGAATATGCAGATGGTAAATCTGTTAAGGCGGGGCCAGATGAAATTGAATTGCCTGGGGGAAATAATCAAAATCTGATGAATTTGCGTGGTGAATATTTTGCGTTGGCATCTGATTTAAAAATGCGCAAAGAAGCATTAGGGATGAAACCAGGTATAGAAAGCGAAGAAATATTAGACAAAGCGATACTGGGATTATATGACGATGAAAATGTTGGAATAACAGGTGGCAGTGAAGCATCGCGTTATCGTGCACAAATGTTGGGTTCAAAAAAAGATAAATCGCAATTGGATGAATTATCTGCATCATCGTCCAAACGTGTCAAAGGTGGTGCGATTGCAGCCGGGACCGGTGTTGTCGGTGGTATCGCAGGGAATGCTGTGATTAACGGAAACTCAAAAACAGATGATAAAAAATCTGAACATAACAAAGGTGACACGAATAATCAAAAAAATGGTGATAATACAACCAACAATATAATTAAAAAATAAAACCACATTAAAAAATGTGGTTTATATTTTGATTGTTATTATATTATCTGCGTTTTTCATATTCTTCTTGTTCTTCGGTTGTCATTGTTGCCAATGGACGTGCCATCATACGTTGTAAACCAATTTCTTCACCAGAAATAACACTGTAACCGTATGTCCCGTTTTCAATGCGTTCTAATGCGGAATTAATTTTTTGTAATAAATTAGAATTACGTTCGCTCATACGCAAATTCATTGTGATTTCTTGTTCAGCAGATGCTTGATCTTGTTCATCACCGACACCCGCAGATTCGTTTTTTTCAGCCATACGAACATCACTTAATACCGAATCGCGATCTTGTAAAATCTCTTCACGTTGATTATTCAATATATGGTAAAAATATGCCAATTGTTCATCACACATATATGGTTCAGATTTTTTTGGTGTGTATTTAGGAGATAATTCAATTGTTTTATAACTTTTTTTTGCCATTTTACATTGCCTTTAATTCTTTAATCCATTGGGTTAATGTTTCTTCGTCCATCAATCCGGTACGAGCTTCTTTTAATTCACCGTTTTTAAAAGCCAAAACACTTGGGATGCTGCGAATTCCAAATTTTGCAGGTGTACGACGATTAGATTCATCTATTTCAAATTTAACAAAATTGACATCTTTTTCATCATCAGACACGTTTTCAAAGATTGGTCCAAACATTTGACATGGTCCACACCATGATGCCCAAAAATCAACCAGGGTTAATCCACTGTTAATCATTGAATCAAATGTTTCGTCATTTGCGTGCTTTAATGCCATTTTTTTCTCCTTAGTTGTTGATATTTTGTTTCAGTTTATTATAATCACAGCAAAAAGCAAGAGAAAAACGATATGAACAAATTCGTGTATATGGATGCAGGTGCAAGTTGGTTGAAACCACAACCATTGGTTGAATTTCAATCTGAATTTCTGCGTAATTTGTATGCTAACGCGGGGCGCGGGGTTTGTCAACGTGCTGGCAATGTTGATAATTTTATTGCAAATGCGCGTAAATATGTTGCCGATTTTATCGGGGCAAATGTTAAAAATATAGTATTTGTATCCGGTGCAACAGATGCATTTAACAGAATTGTTCGTATTATACAAAATACATTTGATAATAAAAAATTAACTGTTGCGGTGTCTGATTTAGATCATCATAGTGCGCGTTTACCATGGGAAATGTCTGGTCAAAATATTGTTGTTATGCCTCTGGACAAAGATTTAAATATTGATACAGATAATATACCAAATGCGGATGTATATGTAATAACCGCTATGTCTAATGTTATGGGTGTGGCACAAAACGTTGCAAAAATTATTTCAACAATTAAACATAAAAATCCAAAGGCAATTACGATTGTAGATGCAGCACAATTTGTCGCACACAATAAAATAAATGTAAAAAAATTTGATGCAGATTTCTTGGTGTTTTCTGGTCATAAAATTGGTTCTGATACTGGGGTTGGGGTAATGTATATTAAAAATCCTGATATATGGACACTTGATAAATTTGGTGGCGGTATGGTTAATCGTGTTTTAGATAATCAGATTGTTTTGAATAAATCACCAGAAAAATTCGAAGCAGGCACATTGCCAATTACTCAAATTGTTGGATTACCTTATGCAATTGATTACTGTAATGCATGGAATGGGGGAACGGATTTAATCGCATTTATGTATGATGAATTATCAAAATTAAAGAATATTAAATTATTAACATCACGAAATGCTGTGATGATAAGTTTTATTCCAAAAAATATGCATATTTTGGATTTTGGTGCATTGATTGGTGCACATGATATATGTGTTCGTGTTGGAAATATGTGTGCATCATGGATTCATAAAAAATTAGGCATTGATGGATCTTGTCGTATATCTGTTGGACCGTGGAATACGATGGATGATGCGATTTATGTTATTGATGTTATAAAAAAATTGGTTAAGTAAAAATGGATATTAAACGCGAAGATATTATAAATGAAATTAAAAAAGTTTATGACCCAGAAATACCTGTTAATGTATGGGATTTGGGATTGATTTATGATATCGCAATAAACGCGGACAGTGTTGTTATTGAAATGACTTTCACCAGTCCTACGTGTCCAATGATGGAAGACATAGTTAATCAAATAAAGACTAATGTTGAAACAGTAACAGATGGTAAACCTGTGGATGTAAAATTGGTTTGGGACCCTGTGTGGGATTTGTCCAGAATGACTGATGCAGCACGTGTTGAATTAGATTTAACAAATATGGGGTGGTAAGATGGATTTTGATAAAATAAAGCATAATTTATCTTTGATTGTTGACCCGGTTGAAAAGTTAGAATTTGTTATGGATTTGGGTAAACATTTAACCACTGTCCCAAAAGATGCAAAGTGCACAGAAATATTAGGTTGTGCATCGTTTGTACAAATTTGTGAAAAAGATGGTGTTTTTTATGGGAATGCTGATTCGGCAATGGTTCGCGGAATTGTAGCGATTATGTTATCTATGGTCCAAGGAAAAAACATCAAAGAAATAAAAAAAATGGATTTAAATGCCGAATTTTCTGATTTAAACCTAAATTTTGGTGCATCGCGGTTAAATGGCATTCAATCTATGATTAGTTTTTTTAAAAATTTATGATACAATATGAACATGAAACAGGAAAGGAATCTTTATGCGTGATGATGAAAAAATGTTTAACATAGGTGCAACGATGCTTTTTTGTATCGTGTGTCTGGTTGCGTTTTTACAGGTCTGTTATCGTGTCCAAGATAATAATTTAAAATCTGTGCATCGTGAATTAGAAACTACGAAACAAGAATATGATATTGCAGGTACACGATTTTCTGCATTATCTTCGGCTGGTTTTTTGCGTGGGTCTGTCGTTGAAACAAATCCAAAGGCTGAAATTGTTTCGTTCAGTAAAACTGTACACATAGATAATATACCAATGGTGGAATAAAATGCGTTTTAATCTGGGTCAAGATATTTTACCGCATGAATACAAAGGCGAAATATATAATCGCGAAAGTGCAACACGTTTGCGCTGGATTATGGTATGTTTTACAATAATGTTCGGTGTTTTTGCAGCCAGAACATTACAGTTAGGATTACAAAGTAATGATATTCAAAAATCCGGTTTGTATGGAAATTTGGTAGAAAGCAGGGCAGATATTGTCGACAGAAATGGTGTCGTGTTGGCCAAAAGTGTTCGTTCTGGGAACATAAAATTATTTCCACAAAATGTCAAAGACGAACATATTGATGCGGTGGCTAATGTTATCCATGAAATTGCACCTATGGATTACAGTGTTGTTGATGCATTGAATTTAATTCGTTCGAAAAAACGCGGTGTGTATATTAAAAAGAACGCGAATGAAGACCAAATAAAGATTATTAATGCTGCACACAGAAAATATAATTGTTTTGAAGTAGAACAATTTACACAAAGACGTTATCCGCAAAGAAATGTTTTTGCACATGTCGTTGGATTTGCTGGTAAAGACGCGGGATTGGAAGGTGTGGAATATATTTATGATAAATATTTACGTGAAAACAAAGATCCTTTGAAATTATCAATAGATTCGCGTGTACAAAATATATTTCATGACCAATTAAGTATTGCGATGAATAAATATCACGCCAAAGGCGCATTGGGCGTATTGATGAATTCCAGTACGGGTGAATTGATTGCGATGGTGCAATTACCTGATTTTGATCCTAATAACTATAACGACAGTTCTGTTGTATCTCGCAGATTTAAATTATTGCGTGATAATTTCGAAATGGGTTCTATATTTAAAATATTTAATACAGCATTAGCATTTGAAAATAATTTACAAAACAAAGATTATCAAATTGATAAGCCGTTGATGATATATGATAAATTCGGCAGACCTGCGATGCGTAAGCCTATTGATGATGTATCTTCTTTTAAACGTGATATTGTAAAAAAACGCGGAATTACAAAATTAAAGGCACCAGAAATAATGTTGCATTCTTGCAATGTGGGCAGTGCACGAATCGCACTGGATTTACCAGATGGGGCACAAAAAGAATTTTTTGAAAGATTGCAATTTAACAAACCCTTGAACCTGGAATTTGGAAAAACAGAAACAGCATTAACATATAAAATATGGGGGCCAACAGAACGTGCAACTGCATCGTTTGGACATGGAATTGCTGTGACGCCTATGCATTTGTTATTAGCGGTAAATTCTATGACCAATGGTGGAATATATATATATCCGACATTATTAAAAAGAAATATTGGTGCGGTGCGTGGCGCACGTGTGTTAGATCCAGAAATTTCTGCAAAATTGCGTACTATAATGTTTCATATTGCTGAAGAAACAACCGCCAAGAAAGCACGTGTCAAAGGAATAGAAATTGGCGGAAAAACTGGAACTGCAGAAAAACGTGGTGCGGATAGACGTGCAGACAAAAGCAGAAATACAACTGTGTTCACGGGAATATTTCCTGTATCTGCACCGCAATATATAATTTTGATTATGCTGGATGAACCCCAGGGTACAAAAGAATCTGGCGGGTGGAAAACTGCTGCGTGGAATGCTGTACCAACGGCAGGTGCAATATTGGATGGAATCATACCATTGCTATTTGAATAATTTTATATTATAATAATACCGACAATAATAAAAAAAGAGTGATAGAGTGCGTACGATAGTAGAAAAGTCCATGTTGGGAAAAACATGGGCTGTGTCGGAAGAATATAATCTGAACCAAGATTTTAACGATACAGATAATTTGATTAAAAATATTTTAGCTGTTCGTGGCATCACAGGCGATGTTGCGGTGGATCGGTTTTTACATCCTTCTATCAAAGAATATATGCCAGATCCTTTTGTGTTAAAAGATATGGAACGTGCAACGCATATTATTGCAGATGCTGTGTATGCACATAAAAAAATTGCAATTTATGGTGATTATGACGTAGATGGGATAACTTCCACTGCTATTTTTGTAAAATATTTACATGGAATAGGTGTAGATGTTTCGTGGCATTTGCCAACACGCGAAGGCGAAGGATACGGATTAAATATTGCAGCGGTTGAACAGATTGCACAAAGTGGTGTTGGTTTAATGATAACTGTAGATTGTGGTATCGGTGGTGCAACAGAAGTTGATAAAGCAAAAGAAATGGGAATGGATGTCGTTATAACAGATCATCATTCTCCAGATAGTGTTTTACCAAAAGCAGATGCGATTATAAATCCAAAACGCAGTGATGATACATCTGGATTGTCTTATTTGGCAGGTGTCGGAGTTGCCTTTTTAACATTGGTTGCATTAAATCGTGAATTAAAAAATCGTGGATTTTTTGATGATGGAAAACAACAGATTAATTTGTTGAATTATATGGATATGGTTGCATTGGGTACAATTTGTGACACTATGCCGTTGATAGATTTAAATCGTGCATTTGTTTCAACAGGTCTAAAGGTTTTAGGATTGCGTCAAAATCTTGGATTAAAAACTTTGATGGATTTGGCGTGTATAAAAAAACCGTCTGTTTATTCTGTTGGCTTTGCGTTGGGACCGCGTCTTAATGCTGCGGGTCGTTTAGATTCTGCGGCGCCTGCATTGGAATTATTGTTGACTGATAATCCATTAATTGCAAACGATTTGGCTAATAAATTGCATAATATGAATCAAGAAAGAATAGATATTCAAAATGCAATTATGTTGGATGCAACAGATATGGCAAATAAATGTTGCAGTGATGGTAAATGCAGCGTGTTTGTTTGTGGTGATAATTGGCATGGTGGCGTTATGGGAATTATTGCTGGGCGGTTGAAAGATAAATATAATTTACCAACATGTGTTGCGACACGCAGTGATGGGATTATAAATGGATCTGGGCGTTCAATACCTGAAATAGATTTAGGAAAAATAATTCATGATGCATTGGCTGCGGGTATTTTGTCCGAAGGTGGTGGACACGCGGCAGCAGCAGGTTTTTCTTTGAACGCAGATCGTGAACAGGATTTTTGTGAATTTTTAGAACGCGCAGTTAATGAACAATTAAAAGGGAATAAACCAAAATCAGAAATCATCATTGATGCCGAAATGGATGCCAGTGGCGCAAATATGAAATTGGTGGAACAATTGTCTGATTTGGCACCTTTTGGACAATGTAATCCAGAACCAACATTGGTCTTGCATGGTGCTGTTTTAAAGTATGCAACGGTTATGGGCAAAGGAAACCATTTGCGTGGTTGTGTCAGAACCAGTAATGGTAATCAATTGTTATTTGTCGGTTTTAATTTAGTAGGAACACCTGTGGGTGATTTTTTACTGGACGATTCAAATACAAATACTAAAATAATGATGTTAGGCAAATTGAAAGAAAACGAATATAACGGACGTGTAAGCGCACAATTTACTTTAGAAGATATAGCGTTATGAAAAAAAAGATAGAGATTTTAATAGAAAAAATAAAAAACGCGAAATCAATCGCTGTGTCTGGACATAAAAATCCGGATGGGGATTCTTTGTGTTCTGCTTTGGCGATGATGAAATTAATTAATTTGAATTTTGATAAAAAAGTTACGGTTATTTATGATGGTAATATCCCACAAGAATTAGAAGAAGTTCCTGTTCGTAAAAGTGCTTGTTTTTATAAACATGTTCCTGAAAATGCAAAATTTGATTTGTATATATTGGTTGATTATGGAACCAGAAAAAATTTGGGGAACGCTGAAAAATACATTAATGATGCTGATTATGTAATTGAATTTGATCATCATCACAATGATGATATTGTTGGGGATTTATGTTTTGATGATGTGGAAAAGGCCGCAACGTCACAAATTATTTTTGATGTTATACGCAAAGCTGGGTTAAAAACAAACCAAGAAATCATAGATTTATTAACAATCGCGTTAATAACAGATACTGGTAATTTTAAGTTTATAAGACATAGTGATGTTTTTAAGGATGCTGCGGAATTGGTTGATGCGGGTGCCAATATGATGCGTTTAGTAAATCTGTTAAATAATAAAAATAAAAAGACAGTATTGGTTGAATCCAAGGCTGTATCAAATGCTGAATTTTTTATGAAGGGTCGTTTGGTTATTGCGACAATCAATCATGATGATTATAAAAAATTAGATGGACGCGGTGAATTGGTTTTGCGTTTGTTGGGACAGATACATGGTGTTGAATATATTGTGTTATTAAAAGAACAAAAAGAAAACCAAATTGGTATATCTTTGCGCAGTCGTGATGATAGTAAGCCTATAAATCAAATCGCAGAGGCATTCGGTGGTGGTGGACATCTATGTGCCGCGGGTGCAGTTGTTATGGATTCTTTGGATAATGTTCGGGAAAAAGTAAAAAGCGCGTTCAAGGGGATGTAGGAAATGAAAAAAATAATATTTTTATTTGTTGGTGTTTTTGTTTGTTTTACTGCACATGGTGCAGTTGATAGAAATTTGGTCGGTGCCGCTGAAAAATATCTTAATTCTATTACTGGGTTACAGGGTGGTTTTAATCAGATTGCAAATGGTAAAACAGAACAGGGTACATTTTCTATGTTGCGTCCTGGACGTGTCAGATTAGATTATAAAAATGCACCGATTCAATTAATTGCTGATGGCAAAGATTTGTATTTTTATGATAAATCTTTGGATCAAATTACAACTGTTCCGTTAACCAGTACACCTGCGGGGATTTTGGTTCGTAAAAAAATAGATTTGCAAAATGCAGATATTCAAGTTACAGAAACAAATTCGGATAAAAATACTTTTTCATTAAAAATGCATTTACGTAATCAAGAAGGTTTAGGGCATATGGTTGTTGTATTTGATAAAAATCCAGTGAAATTAAATTCTTGGTCTGTGGTGGATGCTACTGAAAATAAAACAGATGTTGCATTTAATAATTTGAAAACAAAAACTGATTTTGGAAAAAATTATTTTCAATTATCACGTCATAAAACAATATCTACTAATGGTGGCGATGATTTTTATGATTAAGGTTTAATATGTTCGGTATCAGTTGGACTGAATTTTTAGTAATTTTATTGGTTGCAATTTGTATTGTGCCTGCAAAATATTGGCCTGATGTTATGCGTTTTTTTGCACGTGTTGTCAAATATGTTCGTAATTTAATTTGGAAAATAACTGATTTTTCAAATGAAATCCAAGAACGTATAGATTTAGAAAAACCAATTAATGATTTAATTCAAAATGCAACAAATGATGTATTTGAAAAACCGGCCAAGAAAAAGAAGATTGTGAAACGGGTGCGTAAAAAATGAAAATGACATTGGTACAACATTTTACAGAATTACGTCGACGTATGTTATGGTGCGTTGGGATTTTTGTTTTTGCATTTTGTTTTGGTTGGATTGTTTCGCCATATGTTGAATTGTTTTTAACAATGCCACTGTTACGTGTGTGGGATGATGCTGCGTTGTTATATACCGGTATTTCTGATGGTTTAATAATTCAATTTTCTTTGGCGACTTTGGTGGCGTTGATAATAACAGTACCATGTTTGTTGTGGCATATTTGGGCATATATTGCCCCAGGATTGCATAAAAATGAAAAGCAATTTTTAATTCCTATCTTTTTGTTATCGCCAATATTATTTGTGATGGGTGCTGCATTTGCTTTTTATGTTTTATTTCCAATAGTATTTGAATTTTTCTTGGACTTAAATGAATCAGCCATAATTCCAACTGTGTTTTTACCTGCAATAAATGGATATTTGACTTTTTCAATCGGGATGTTAAAGATTTTTGGAATTGCTTTTCAAATGCCCTTGGTTTTGGTTGGATTAAACAGGGTAGGGCTGTTATCTAAAGATACAGCAACAAAAAGTCGACGTTATGTTATTATTGGTATATTTGTGTTGGCAGCGATGTTAACACCCCCGGACATAGTGTCTCAGATTTTATTGGCTTTGCCATTATGGGCATTGTTTGAAATCAGTCTGTTATTTATGAAAAAAGATTAACAGCACAGTTTTTTTTAATCTGATTTTGTGATATAATTCAAAATATGAAGTTCTGTAAATCGTTTTTATTTACGGTTGTTTTTTGTGCACTGATTATCAGTGCATGCGATTTACAACCAAAAATAGCATCCATACCAGACAACATCGGTATGTTTATCGAAGACAGATATCCTGCATTGTTGGCGGACCCTGCAAGTCAGCCTGAAATATATAATTCTGCGGTGACAGATTATGGTGTTTATGCATCGCCTGAATTGTATGGGTCAACAAATATAGATGATTATGTTTTATATGCCAGTGTTGACGATTATGTGTTGATTCCAGAACCAGAAAAAGAAGTTGAATCTGTCGCAACGGTTGAACCAATACAAAAATCAGATACGGAAATTGAACAAGAAGTCGAAGCTGAAATAATGACTGATTATATTATTGTTCCAATGTACGGTGGAAATACTGTGGTCGATGAAACACCGTCTGTCACAGAAAGATCAAAAGAAAAGCCAGTCCAAAAATCAGAAGAAAAAACAAATCCTGATGAATTTGTAGTTGTGCGTGGTGATACTGTTTATTCTTTGGCCAAGAAAAATAATATGTCGGTGGACGAATTTGCAAAGATAAACAATTTATCGGAACCTTATATATTAAAACCAGGACAAAAATTAACAACGCGTGCATCAACTGTTGCATTGGAAAAAAAGGCGGAATCAACGCCAGTTGTACAAAAGGTCGTTGAACAAAAAAAGGAAATACCGAATATTATATCAAATGAAAAAGTGCAACAGATAAAAACAGAACGTGTTGCGGCAGCAACCAAGTCAGTAAAACAAAAAACTGATGTTAAACGTGTCGGGTTAACAGAAATCACGGTACAACCTGGGGATACATTGTATTCAATTTCACGTAAATACGAAATCCCGGTAAATGATTTGGCAGTTATGAATAAAATAACTGCACCGTTTGTGTTAAAGCCTGGTCAAAAATTGAAAGTCCCAAATTTGAATACTGTGCAAACCAAACCTGTGTCCGAAATAAAACAAAAAAAGTCGGCATCTCAGTCAACAAAAGCATCTGAAAAAATCATTGATAAGACGGCAACCGCCAAGGATGTAAAAACACAAACACCACAAAAATCTGCACAGACCAAGGTTATTGAAAAACCGAAAACAACACAACCAAAGATTTCTTCGGACCCGAAAAAAAGTTTGCCGAAAATAAGTGCACGTTCATCGTCAAAGTTTTCGTGGCCGATTCGTGGTACAATTCTGTCTGGATATGGCCCCAAAAAAGGCGGTTTGGTTAATGATGGTATAAACATATCTGCGAATTTAGGGGCGTCGGTCAAGGCAGCTGAAAACGGTGTTGTCGCATACGCGGGTAATGAAATCAAAGGTATGGGTAATTTGATAATTGTTCAACACAGTGATGGTTGGATGACAGTATATGCGCATTTGAATTCTATGAATGTTCGTCGTGGTGCCAAGGTTGTTGTTGGACAACCAATCGGCACAGTTGGTAAAACAGGTAAAGTAGATAAACCACAATTACATTTTGAAATTCGCAAGGGTACAAAATCATATAACCCAACACAATATTTAAAGAAATAAAAAACAATTTCCCGATTCGATTTAATTTTCGTTTTTTATGATGCGGTGTATTGCGCACTGACATTGATTTTCATTTGTATATACACAAAAAGGTTTGACAACTGAAATATATGTTTTAAAGTTTTTATATCTTAACTAGGGAAAAAGGAGTAATCATCATGAGACAATCAAAAACTACATTAAAAGAATTAACTGCGGCATACCGCGCAGTCTTGCGTTATGGTATCTTGTGTAACGCAATCGCATTAGGATTGTTTGTCGCCCCAGCAAGCGCGGATTATACGAATGTATCTTTGGATGCGTTGTACCCATCTGGAACAGCCAGTTCTTTTAAATATGACGGTAATCAAAATGTTACATGGTTGGCTGAAAATATAAGTGTTACAGAACCTGGTGATGGGCGTGCAATTGAAATTGGTTTAAATGCCGCGTATAGTGCGACAGAACCAACAATGTTGCACTTGGGTGGTGAAAATACAGATTCTGTTACAATTAATACAGCTGGTGATGGTATTCTTGTTCGAACAAAAAGTTTGGTTGAAGTTTATGCAAATGATACGATTTCTATTACTTCGACTGTTGATGACCCAGATTATGATGGCGGGTTTGGTTATGGTGCGTTATGGGTTCAAAACAGTTCTAATCCAGGACAAACTGATGCATATGCGACGGCTAATTTGACAGCAGATCAAATCAATTTAACGAATTTAAATGCATCGGCAATTGCGGCGCTTAGTGAAGGGTGTGTAAATATTAATGGTAATGCAACCATCAAAGGTAAAGATGCCATTTATGCATCGGGCCTTTCTGAAACCAATATCAATGCCGCAGGGGATAAAACGGTTAAAATGGAAGGTGATATAGATTTCAGACAGGGACCAAGTTCGAGCACACCTGTTGATGCAACAGTTAATGTGACGTTGAACGGTGATGAATCTTATTGGACCGGGAACACAGTACTTAGTTATTTGAACAAACCATCTGATGATAAATTACAAATCAACCATGGTGCGACAATTACGATGCAAAATGGTGCCACATGGACCGCAACAGAAATTGCAGGGGAATCAGCAGAACCAGGTGTTGCAACAAATGGGCGTTATTATACCGCGTTAAAGAATTTAAATGTTAATAATGGTAATGTTGTTGTTAATCGCGCAAATGGAATAGAAGTTGAAAACTTGACCACCAATGGTTTAAATATTACCGGCGGTAATATGACGGTCAGCAAAAGTTTGACAGCGACTGGCGCACATACAACAGTTGGTGCAGGTGCAGGATTGACCGTTGATGCAACCGAAGGCGCAGTGTTTGACGGTTCGTCAACAGATGAACAGGGTGGAGCTATTTATAACTATGGTGCATTAGATATTGATGGCGCGACATTCACTGGGAATAGATCAACCAGTATGACATGGTTGTCACAGGGTGGCGCGATATTTAATTCTGGTGATGATGATTATCTTGAGGTACCAAGTGTAACTGCGAATATATCAAATACAACATTCGGTGATAAAAACGATGCCTTGAAGGGAAATCAAGCGCTAAACGGCGGGGCAATTTATAATGAAAGTTCGTTGATTGATGGGGAAGTTACATTAAATAATGTTAATTTCTATAACAATAAGGCATTTGCTGATACAGATGGGTCAGATGGTTATACATCAAGTTTGGGTGGTGCTATATTGAATCAAGGCATTATAACTGTCAATGACGATACGGAATTTGCTGATAATATCGCTGAGGGAAGTGCTGTAAAAGGCGGTGCAATTAGCAATCAAGATACTGGCACAATAACATTTAATGATGGTGTAACATTTGATTCAAATATTGCTAATAAAACTATTCAAGGTAATGGCGCGCAGGGTGGTGCCATCGATAACGAAGGGATAATAGTTTTCAAAAAATTAGCAACATTTGTAGACAACGAAGCTGTTAACGAAATAGCGGGACCATCTGCAAATAGAACTTATTTGGCAAAAGGCGGTGCCATATACAATGAATCGTATGGTTCGCCGGCGGCAATTACCTTTGAAAAAGGTGCGGTTTTTGAAAGAAACGGTGCTGATTTAGGTGGTGCTATATTTAATGAAGATGGCACATTAACATTAAATGATGCAACATTTATAGATAATACTGCGAATAGAAATGGTGGTGCTGTATATAATGCTGATATTATTAATATTAATGCTGTGGATAGCGATGTTGTGTTTAGTGGTAACAAGGCAAATGGTCAAGTGGAAGATATATATAATACTGGCACGGTTAATTTTAATGCGGCATCAGGTAGAAATATTAATGTAGAAGGTATTCAGGGACCTGGTGGTAATATTAATAAAACTGGTGTAGGCACGTTGAGTGTTTCTGAATATATTGCAAATCAGACAGTTAACGTTGATGCCGGGGAATTGCATTTAACAACAGGTGAAGCAAATCTGTATAGATCACAGGTTTTTGTTTCTGACGGTGCAACGATTAACACAATTGATGACGAAATTAATGATTATATGAGTGGCGAAGGTAATAACGGTATTGTAACTTTGGCTGATGGTGCAAATATCAAAGGTGATTTGGATTATATTGCCGGGGTTGCTGATACTTATGCTGCAGAAGACGGTGCAAATATCAATTATAAATTGGCAAATGCATTGGGCGCAGATGTTCAATATGGTGCACAGAAAGAAATTCAAATCACAAATGCTGGGGCGACCATTAATGATGGTACATTTGCATGGTATGCCGACAGTGATCATGGTTTGTCTGTAGAATCTGGTGGTGCTGGAACTGGTACAATTTTAGTAACAGGTCAATCTGGTGGAATTAATTCTGCGGTTGATGTGACCGACAGTTCAGAACAAGATATTGAATATACTTTGACTGCCGCGACAGAAACATTTGATGGTAATGGTGGAACTGACAATGTGATTGAAAAGGCTAACTTTGCAATTACTGGTAACGGTAATGATGAAAATAATTCACACAAGTTAGTTTTAGCAAACGATTTGGTTGTCGGTGAAGAATCTACGTTGGCATTAGAAAGTGTTGTTTTGAAACATGATGATACCAGCGAAACTGTTGAAAAAATCGATAACCAATCAACATTAAATGTGCATAATTCAACATTGGATGTCAATCTTTCGAATTCAGGGACTGCGACTGTTTCTGGTTCAAGATTGGCGGCTGGCAAACTTGTTGAAAACAAGGTTGGCGCAACGATGACAATTTTGAATTCACAGGTTGATGCAGACTTTAATAATGCCGGAATTATGTATTCTGACCCAACAACTTATACTGCGACAGTATCGAATACAGGGACAGCTAATTTTGATGATGATACATTTACAGGAACGGCAGTGTTGGCAAACAGTGGTACTGCAAATCTGACAAATGGTGTAACTTTTGAAAACGGTGCAAGTATCCAAGGAACAGGTACAACTAATTTAGTAAATGGCACAACACACTTTAATAATACTGAATCAACAAATATTGTTAAATTAGCATCTGGGGCAGAATTTGATGGTACTTTGGTTAATTCGGGTATGGTTGATACACGTAATGATAATATTGACAACGTGACAGGTTCTGTATCTGGTGGTGATTTGCATGTCGATGCGAATTTGACTGGTAATGGTGCAATCGATACGTTTGCAAGTTCAAATGGTGCAACAATTAAACAAATCAATTTGACTGAATCTTCATACGGTACTGCTAAATCTTACAGTTTAAATGCTGGTGGTGCAGATGTTGATGCAAATGTCAAAGTGACTGGCGCAACAAATTACTATACCAAAGTCGATGCAAACGGTGGTAATGTTGTGTTCAGTGATAAATTGATGAATACTTCTGGTATGCATGAACAAATCGGTGATTGGGGTGATGGTAATTACATCAGTGCATCAACCAATTATGACACAACAACTGATTCTTATAGTAATACCACGGGTCAAACTGTTGGTCAGGCATTGACATTGTTGGATACTGAAGTTGCAAATGCTAACAATGCAATTGGTTCGTTGTCAACATTGGATACAACGAATGGCGTGTTAGATAACAATGCATCTGTTGCAGCAAACTTGCAGAATTTGGATACAGCGTTGAATAACGTTCGCACAGCTACTGCGGCAAACGATCAATTGGTTTTGAACCAATCGGTTGCGTACACAGACGAACGTGTTGATCGTTTAGACAAAGAATTGTCATCTGGTATCGCCAGTGCTGTCGCTTTGTCTTCGGTCGCGGTGTCTGATGTAAATCGTGGCGAAGTATCAGTCGGTGCAGGATACGGATATTACAACGGACGTTCTGCAGCGGCATTCGGCGCAGTGATGGGATTAACAAACAGATGGTCTGTTAATGCGGGCGCAGGTGTGTCTGATGCAGATGTATCATTCCGCGCCGGAACAAATTACAAATTCAAATTGTTCTAAATCGCAAAGTGAAAAAAATGCCCGCCGAAATGGCGGGTATTTTTCTTGCATTTTGTTGAAAATAATTTATAATTGTTCGCAACTGGTTTTTG
>Ga0247609_10001510_pt1 | contig 27407 bp, 23 predicted proteins | sample 172DNAGHGlowgp2_FD_193487 | JGI IMG/M metagenome (GOLD analysis project Ga0247609, IMG submission 193487) | Sheep rumen microbial communities from Palmerston North, Manawatu-Wanganui, New Zealand - 1728 DNA GHGlow gp2 | ecosystem: Host-associated > Mammals > Digestive system > Stomach > Rumen ...
TTGCAATGATACCATCCTTACCGCTTGTAAGAAGGATATTCACATTGCCGAGACTTGCCGGGTGAAGTTGAAGTTCCATCTTGGTCACATCTTCACTTGCCGAAACAGTGATCTTTTCCGTGATCTGTCTCACGATGTTCTCCATCTGAGCTCTGTCGGTATATGCAAGCATCTCTTCAGCCGCATTTGAACCGTTAATCGCATCCGTAACTCCGTTAAGGAATTGATTAAATACGGTTGTTCCCTGCGATCCGTGATCGTAGTTTCCGGACTGATCGTTATTTTTTGTTGTGTTATTGGAATTTTCGACGGGCTTAAATTCATCTTTGATTACATCAGTTTTTTCTACAGAAACCTCTTTTTTAATATCCTTATGGATTTCCGTATCCATAGGCTTCTCGACAGTTTTTTCGGCTCTAAGATCGTTTATCTCGATCAAAGGCTCTTTTTCTGCCTTAGGTTCTATATCTGTAACCGTCACTTGAGAAAATTCCTCATGCATGTTGCTGACAACGGTTTCAAAATCTTCCTCAGTTAAGCCAAACTCATTCATAAGTTCGCTTCTCATACCATCCGCATCCTCCATGAGGTCCTGCAATGATGTGTAGAGGTCTGAGTCTGTGATAAGATTTACCGCCTGTTCCTGTCCTCCTACAGAAGAAATAAGCTGTATAAGATTTTCAGGTTTAAACAGATCCGTTGCAGTAATTCCCAGCGCCTGCATGGCATTTACGATATCTTCCTCAGATACGTCCAGTTCTTCTGCAATCCGGGTGATCAGCTTCTTACCTTCTTCTGCAATGGCATCCTGCAGCTCTTCGCCGGCTTCCTTGCCATTTGTTTCATTCGTAGCAGCTTTGCTGTCTGTATCGATAAGATCCTTATCTGTTCCCACATTGTCGCTTGTCACATCCTTTGAAGCAACGGTCGGGTCATTCTTCTGCACCGATACATTAACATCCGTCTTATCCTTTGATGCAGTCACATCTTTTGCCGTATTTACGGAATTAAGCTGTGTAACCGCATCATTTGCCCGGTTCAGGATAACATCAAAGCTTGTCGAAGCTTTTGCGCTATATCCTTCAGACATTGTTACGACTGAAACACTTGAGGCTGCAGTGCCGGTCGCCATAATATTCATGGCTGCACTAATTGGGTTTGCCGCACTGCTCATAGCTTCCTCCTTATGTGTTTAATCTACAAGATGCATAATTCCATAAAGAGATTATGGCATCTCATACATTATATCGGCTTAATATCTTAAACCTTTATACATAATTCAAAAGATTTTTTTCAAAAAAATTTCAGCATATCATCCTGTAACTTTTGTTGATTTGCCCTTAAGCGCATTTGGTTCCAAAAGCTGAGTAAGTTTTGCGGCATTCTCTTCTTTCATCTGCGCAAGGATATCGCCACGGTTTTCTACGCTCATCTGCGCCAATATCTTGGAAACAAGCTCAATCTGGTTCTCATTTACCATCTCATCAAAAATCTTAGCCGCCTGTTTTGCCTTCATTCCCGAATATGTCGTGGCAAAAGCCTTAATCGCAGCTTCTTCGCCCTCATCACGTTTGATCTTCTCATAGATTTTCGCAGCCGTATCGGGATCTATCTGTTCGAAATACTTAGCATATTCCTCAGGGTCGGGCGCATTGTCGTTATAAACTATACTGTTATAAAAAGCCGCCCTCTCCTCATAGAACTCTTTTTGCTGCTGCTCAAAAGGCTCAAGCCTTGCAACTTCCGCTTCAAGTCTGTCTATTGTGGAAGCGTAGCTGCTATTCTGGTTCATCTCATCCTGAAGTGCCTTCTCAAGTCTCTTGATATAGGCATTGGCTTCTTCGATTGTCTGGATTCCTCCCGCTTCGCTTCCTTCCGTGCTGAAGTCGATAGGTTCATCAATCTTTGCATCTACATCATTTCTTGCTTCCTTGGGCAAAATAGCATTTATAACGGGAATATCCTTAATAAGCGGAGCCATGATATCAGATCCGAAGTTTCCCACGTTGAACTTTATAAGAAGCGCCATTATGGCAAGCCAAATAAGAACAATAAAAAAAGTGATCACGATTGTGGCAATTCCGCCCGCATCGTCGCCGCTAAGCTCCGCCGTTCTCTCCGCAAACTCATGCAGCTTTTCCTTATCGGCTTTTCTCTGTTCTTTAAGTTTTTTCCTATATTCTAATTTGTCAGCTTTAAGTTTTGCTTTTGCCGCCTTCTGATCTTCAAAAGGAGACATCGGCATTCCTATATCAGCCATATTTACTTCTTCTCCTGTTGTCTCTGTCCGTACGTGAAACTACTTCTCTGGTCGTTCTCTTTAGCTTCTTCCTGCTTTTCTTCCTCAAGGTACTCAGCATAAGCCCTGTCACGCAATGTTTCCTGCATTTTTCTCTCCTGGATGGCTCTTGTAAGCTTCACTCTGACCTTTTCGACCTCAGCTTATATTCCTTGATAACCCTTGACTGAGACGCGATCATAACGTCCATCTGAGCCGTGGCATACTGATTGTCCAGTATATCCTGAAGTCTCAGACTAGCTTCGTTTCTAAGTTCCTCAGCCTCAATAAGATAATTCTCTTTTCTTTTTACATACTCATCCAGAATATCATACTGCTTATTAAGCTCCGACTGGGCCGCGGCAAATTCCATCTTTACCTGCCCTTCGGTCTTTTCCTTGATATTCAGGATGCTCTGCATCTTATAGACAAATCTTGCCATAATAAAACCGCCGATTTATCAAAATCTGAACATATTTATAAGTTGATTCCTGATCTCTTCAAACGAGAATTTTTCATCCGTCTCCTGCAAAAGAAATTCATTCACCATATCAATCTTGGAGATAGCATAGTCTATATTCTTGTTCGCGCCCATTCTGTACGCACCGATATTTATAAGATCCTCGGCGTCATTATAGGTTGCAAGAACACTTTTAAGCTTTCCGGCAGCCTTCTTGTGCTCAGGATCTGCGATTGCAGACATACATCTTGAAATGCTCGCAAGAACATCTATAGCCGGATAATGGTTCTTTTGTGCAAGTTTTCTGTTAAGAACGATGTGTCCGTCCAGAATACCTCTCGCAGTATCCGTGATGGGTTCATTCATATCGTCACCGTCGACAAGAACGGTATAAAGACCTGTTATCGAGCCTTTTTTTGACTTTCCCGCACGCTCAAGTAGCTTTGGCATCTCAGCATATACGCTCGGCGGATATCCTCTTGAAACAGGCGGTTCTCCGCTCGCAAGGCCGATTTCTCTCTGTGCCATCGAAAAACGGGTAAGCGAATCCATCATAAGAAGGACGTCTTTGCCCTTATCCCTGAAATATTCGGCAATGGAAGTAGCCGTCTTTGCAGCCTTAAGTCTCTCAAGAGCAGGTCTGTCGGATGTAGCGCAGACAACGATCGAGCGCTTCATACCTTCTTCTCCCATATCTCTTTCGATAAACTCTCTCACTTCCCTGCCTCGCTCTCCGATAAGTGCGATAACATTTATATCAGCCTGTGTATTTCTTGCAAACATACCAAGAAGTGTACTCTTACCAACGCCGGAACCTGCAAATATTCCAATTCTCTGCCCTTTTCCGACTGTAAGAAGTCCGTCAACAGCCTTTACGCCAAGCGAAAGAACTTCTGATATCGGATCTCTCGTAAGAGGATCCGGCGGCTGATTCTCGACGGAATAGGCAACTCCGCCTTCAAGCATTGTTCCCTGCCCGTAAGAAATCCCATCAATTCTTCCAAGTCCGTCAAGAGTTTTACCCAAAAGTCCTTCGCCCACATGTACCCTGAGCGGCGAGTCTGTATTCTCGACGATACTTCCGTTTCCTATGCCGCTTACATTCTCATAAGGCATAAGCTGAACATGATTGTCCTTAAATCCCACAACTTCAGCCATAGCAGGTTTGGCATCAATGCTTATCGCAGATTCACTGTCTTTTTTCTTTGGATAAATAAGACAGATATCGCCGAGTTTCGCATCCGGCCCCGCCGATTCGATGGTAAGGCCGATAACATTGATAACCTTGCCCCTCATGCGATAATAAGGAGCATTTTGCATTTTCTTGTATTTAGATATATCAATTGAAGATGTAAGCATAATTTATAACCTACTCTTTATCTTTTCTTCCTGTCAAAAGAAAGAAGTTTGAGTTTCCTTGTGAGCTCAGAAAGCTCAACTCCGAGACTGCAATCAAAAACGCCGCTGTCCGATTCGATCATGCATTCATTTTTCTTAAGAAGCGGATCTTCGATAATTTCCATTGTCGTACTGGGAGAAGTAATACATGCATCGATTGAATCTTTTTCTTCCATGACATCGTCATAATCATCGGGAGAAATATGCACGATAAGGTTGTTACCGGGCTCAATCCTTGAAAGCGTATTCTTAAGAAGATGAAGAATGATTCCTTTATCCTCTCTCATATCGACGCCAAATACATGCTCATAAATCTGAGTCAGCACGTCAACCATCTCAGGTTCAAGTTCATCAACAATCTGCTGATACTCTTTATCGAGTTCTTCCTGCTTCTGAAGAGTCTCCTGCTTAATCTGCTCAACAGCCGCAAGACCTTCCTGATAACCTGTTTCATAGCCTTGCTGCCTTCCCTGTTCCATGGCCTGACTTCTGATATTCTCAGCCTGTTGCTGTGCATCATTAATTATCATCTCGGCCTGTTCCTGAGCCTGCTGGAGTTTAAGATCTATCTCAGCCTGCATGGCCTCCATATCAAACTGAGGATCGGGGAATGAACCGAGCATATTCTGATCCTGAGTAAGCTGATCGATCTGTTCAAGGCCTATACCCGGAACAAAATTCTCAACGCTATCCCCCTCTTCGTATCCTTCCTCCTGCATCATTCTGGTTCTCTGACGCTTAAGTTCTCTTTCCTGATATGCTTCAATCTTCCTGTTGGAAAGATCGTTATTATCTATTATTCTTGCATCGCTCTGATCAAAACTCACGAAGCCGGCTTTAAAAAGATTAGACAATTAGCTCATCACCTCCACCTCTGGAGATTACAATTTCACCGGAATCCTCAAGCTTTCTGATAACATTTACAATCTTCTGCTGAGCCTCTTCAACATCCTTCATACGAACAGGGCCCATGAAATCCATATCCTCTCGTATCATGGCTGCAAGACGCTTTGAAAGGTTGTTGAAAATAGCATTCTGAACCTGCTCCGTAGCACCTTTACATGCAAGAGCAAGATCACTGTTCTCAACTTCACGCAGCACTCTCTGAATAGATCTGTCGTCCAAAAGAAGAACGTCCTCGAACACAAACATCTTCTTTCTGATTTCGTCCGCAAGTTCGGGCTCTTCGATCTCGAGAGTCTCCATGATATGCTTTTCTGTAGCTCTGTCTACCGTATTCAGGATTTCTACAACAGCGTCTACGCCGCCGATGATCGTGTAATCCTGGTTTACAAGAGAAGAAAGCTTTGATTCAAGCACTTTTTCCACTTCCTTTATGGTATCCGGACTTGTTCTGTCCATGGATGCGATACGCTTTGCAACATCAGCCTGCCTGTCAGGCGGAAGAGCCGACAATACCATCGCACTCTGAGACGGTGACATATATGACAAAATAAGTGCGATTGTCTGCGGATGCTCATCCTGAATAAATGTAAGTATCTGAGAAGGTTCTGTCTTTCTGATGAACTCAAAGGGCTTAACCTGAAGTGAAGCCGTAAGTTTACTGATGACATCGAGAGCCTTGTCTTCACCGAGAGCTTTTTCAAGAAGTTCCTTGGCATAGCTGATACCGCCTTCCGCGATATATTGCTGAGCAAGGCAGACTCCGTAGAACTCTTCAAGAATTGCCTCCTTGATCTGCGAAGTAACGCTTCTTGTATTGGCAATCTCAAGGGTAAGTTCCTCGATCTCTTCCTCCTTAAGATGCTTAAATATGGTGGACGATTTTTCAGGTCCAAGTGCAATAAGAAGAATCGCCGCTTTTTGTGTGCCGGTAAAATCCGCTATTAATGGATTTGAGCCGCCTATATCCATAATATTTCACCCCATCATGTATAGTCTTCGTTTAACCAGTTTCGAAGAAGCGTTGCGGCCGCTTCCGGATTCTCGTCAACGAATTTCTCAATAAGTCTCTTTGTCTCAGATCCCGTATCCATCTCGATATCTTCAAGAAATTCCTCGGGCTGTGATTCAAGTAGTGATTCGACAGACAAAGGTTCGGGTTCTTCCACTTCCTCCGCCTTCTTTGTAGTCCACATACTCCTTATGATAATAAATGCAAGAAGTCCAAGGATCACTATGATAAGCGCAATCTGAAGTATGTCTGAAAGTGTCACGGAAGATCCCGTCTTATCAAAAAACATATACTCCGTAGATACCACCATTGCTACTTTCTCAGCCGGAATTCCCGTTGCACCGGAAACAATATTGATGATATTATCATCAGCCCCCTCTGTCGTAGGAGTTGCATTCTGTGCCTTAAAGTCTTCCCACGAAAGATTTTCGTGATCTGCGCTGTTATAATCCTCTTCATTCATTACAATGTAGTTTATCGCCGTAACAGATATTGAAGAAGACGCATATTTGACAGCACCCGGCTGATTCGTGGTAGTTGTTATCTTCTCATTTGGAAGATAATCTCTCGATTCCTCATTGATATTTGAACTCGAGTTGTTATTGTCCTGTGTTACATATGTCGTCTCATCATCGGCATTTGTATCTGTTCCGGGTATGCCGCTTATACCGTTTACATTTTCTGCCGTATAGATATCTTCATGACTGAGAACACCCTGAGTCTGATCTTCGGCAGGTGTATAGTCATGCTGGACAACCTCTTCATGTGAAAAATCCATATCAAGATTACTTGCAACCTCAACCGCATCATACAGCTTGGTTCCAAGTAAAACTTTTTTCACTTCATTTTTTACGATCTGCTCCGCTTTGGACTTAAGCGAAAGCTGCGTGCTTGCAAGCCCCGTTACGGTAGTGTCTTCATCTCCCGAAAATAACAGATTGCTAGCACTATCCATGATCACGATACCTTGGGTATCGGAATTTCCGAGAGCCTTAGCTACAGCCTTGGCAAGAAAAGCCGCATTATCTTCGGTGAACTCTGCTCCTTCTGCAATTTCAAGCATAATAGAAGCCGAAGATTCTTCTTTATTACCTATAAGTGTGCCGTCATTATCCGGAATATGAAGCTTGACATGAGCAACTTCTATTGCAGAGAAATTCTGAATAAAATCAGATTCAAGCTGCTTCTCCAGATATACCACATACTTTTTTTGTTTGTCCGATTCTGTTGTGGAAAAACTTCCGTTAGTTACGTTATCGATACTGTATGCATATGACTGTATGTCGTTTGCACCTAAAAGAAGATTAGCATTAGCACGGTCTTTTTTCAGAACCTTAAAGTCAAGACCGTCATCCGACATCTTGTAATTGACGGCATTTGAGTCCAAAAGTTCCTTGATCTCCGATGCCTCTTTTGTAGAATTGGCAGATGCCAAAAGAACATATTGAGGCTGATTTAAAGCAGACAACAAGATGATAAGTGTCAGAAGAACTACTGTCCCCGCTCCAACAACCAGCGTTTTTTGTTTCGCTGTAAACTTGTTCCACCAATCGAGAATTTTCTGCCAGAGCTCTTTAAACCTGTCAGCCATTTATTCTCCCTCCCAAAAAAACTAAAAAACTAAATAAAATGAAAAATCAGATCTGCATCTGCGTGAGCTCTCTGTATGCAGCAAGCGCCTTATCACGCACGGCAATGGTATACTGAAGTGCAGTCTGCGCCTTCTGCAATGCGATCGTAAGATCATGCGTATTGTCAGTCTTGCCAAGAGCCCACCTTATCTCTTCATTCTCGGCATCTGATAAATATGCATTTGTTGTATTTATATTCTGCACGGCCTGATCAAAAATTGAAGAAAAAGAATCCGCCGAGTCGTTATCATTCCCCAAAACGTTATAGACTCTGCTGTTTGTCTTCTCTGCATTCCTGATTGCCTGTGAAGTTACATTTCTAAGTTGTGATATATCAAGTGAAGCCATTAAATACATCCTCCAAAATATATGGCATTAAACATCTCAGACCTTATCAGCCGTTTCCAATCTCAAGACCTCTGGTAGCAAGATTCTTGCTTGCATTAAAAGCTGTGGCATTTGCTTCATAAGATCTGCTGGCATCAATAAGATTGGTCATCTCGGTAACCGTATTGACATTGGGATATGTCACATATCCGTTTTCATCCGCATCGGGATGTGAAGGATCGTAAACAATATTCATCTGAGTCCAGGTATCATCCTGCACTTTTGTAACCTTGACACCTCTTCCCGAATAATGGTCAAGTCTTTCGTTTAATATTCTTGAAAAAGGAGTCTGCGCACCTTTCTCGCCAAATGTAACAACCTTTCTGACATAAGGTGTTCCATCCTGTGTTCTTGTTGTATTTGCGTTGGCAATGTTTTCAGAGATAATGTCCATTCTGAATCTCTGAGCCGTCATTCCTGATGAGTTGATGTTGAAAGAATCGAAAATACTCATACCGACTACCTCCTATAAATTAAATAAAATGTATGAACCTTACGAAGACTTAGTAACAGCAAGAAGATTCTTGAACTCAGAATTAAGTCCTGCCATAAGTCCCTGATATTTAATCTGATTAGCGGCAAGCGTGACATTCTCAGTGTCGATGTCAACATTATTTCTATCGGTTCTGTATGAGAAGTTTGAGTAGTCATTGATAACTCTTGCCTTTAAATGCTTATCCTTTAAATCCGAAACTTTCTGGTCCATGGTTCTATATCTTGAATGTCCGAGTGCTCTCTCAAGCTCGTCTTCAAAATTCAGATCCTGTCTCTTGTACCCCGGAGTATCTACATTCGCGATATTGTTTGCGATAATCTCATTTCTTGTCCAAGACGCGTCAGACGCCTTATCCAAGACATTGATATAATCAAAAACACTGCTGTTTATCATGTTTTCCCTCCATAAATCATAAAGATGGGTATATTTTATGTATCATACTTATATTTATAATAGAATTTTTTTAGCTAAAATACAAGTAAAATATACTTTATGTTGTGCTTAATTTCAAAATAAACTACTAAATGAAGTACGAAAACTTATTTTAAACACAACTTAATTAAATGCAAAAATTAATATTAATATTAAACAAATGTTTTTCTGTGTTATTTTTTAACTTTTTATAATATAGATATCTCACCAAGTGCTCCATACAAAAAGGGACTTATCTTTCGATAAATCCCTTCATCACGTATACTATCCGTATTTTATGCTGTTCTTTTTATATATCGGACGATCACATTTCCTGTTTTAGCTTCTTGATCTCGCTGAAGACAACGTCGTTTATTACTTTGATATATGTCCCCTTCATTCCCGACGATCTCGATTCAATAACTCCCGCACTCTCAAATTTCCTGAGCGCATTTACTATAACGCTTCTCGTGATTCCGACTCTGTCCGCAATCTTACTTGCAACAAGCACGCCTTCCATTCCGTCAAGCTCATCAAATATATGAATGATCGCCTGCATCTCAGAAAATGACAATGTTCCGATCGCCGATTTTACAACAGCAAGCTTTCTGCTCTCTTCCGCATTCTCTTCATTTACGGCGCGGAGCATCTCAAGTCCCACAACCGTCGTTCCGTACTCGCACAGAATAATATCATCGATATCATAAGGTTTATCCGTCTTATAGATAAAAAGAGTACCGAGCCTTTCTCCGGCAATCTCTATGGGAGTAATGATTGCCTGAAATTTACTGCTGTCTATTCCTTCAAATCCGAGGGTCTCAAGATTAACATTTTCCTTTGTCGAAAGAATTGTAAGCAGTCTTTCGTTGAGCATCGGGTCTATAAACGATCCGACACTGTCAACCAGCAGTCCGCTGAGTGACTCAACGCTGGCGCTCTCGCCGATTCCCAGAACTTTTCCTTTCTTGCTTATTACAAACATGTTTGATGAGAGAATATCACATAAAACCCTGCAGATATCATTAAAGACCACTTTTCCCAAATTGCTGTTATGGAGCAGTTTTCCAATTTTTCGGGTTTTATCCAGTAGTTGAACACTACTCATAAGAATCTCCTTCTTCTATCATTAAAAGAATTGTTTTCGTGGTGTCTTAACGTAATCTTAGCATAAAAATATAGGCGCTTCAAACAATAAAGCGCCTACAATTATGAAAAAAATCTAAATTTTTCTAAATATTCAACCAACTCAATTATTCTTCTCGAGTTCGTCCTTATTGCATACAAATCCGCAATCGGTATTTGTACAAGCCAGCTTGCTGCTCTTTGCAACCATAAGACTTCCGCACTTTGGACATTTTGTCGAAACAGGTCTTGCCCAAGACATGAAGTCGCACTCCGGATTATCAATGCATCCGTAGAAGATACGTCCCTTTCTTGTGCGCTTCATAACAATATCTTTACCGCACTTAGGGCACTGAACACCAATCTTCTCATAATAAGGCTTGGTATTCTTACACTCAGGGAATCCGGGACAAGCAAGGAACTTACCGTGCGGTCCGTACTTGATAACGAGATTTCTTCCGCAAACTTCGCAAATCTCATCCGTAACTTCGTCCTGAACCTGAATCTTCTCCATTTCCTTCTCTGCATCGGCAACAGCCTGATCAAGGTCGGGATAGAAGTTTCTGATAACAGTTTTCCACTTAACCTCACCGTCGGCGATTCCGTCAAGAAGTGATTCCATGTTGGAAGTAAAGTTTACATCAACAATCTGAGGGAAAGCGTCATTCATCATTTTATTGACAGCCTGTCCAAGCTCTGTGATGTAAAGGCTCTTATTTTCTTTTGTAATATAATGTCTTGCAATGATCGTAGATATTGTAGGTGCGTATGTACTTGGTCTGCCGATACCAAGAGCCTCCAGATCATGAACAAGAGAAGCCTCTGTATAATGAGGAGCCGGTTGCGTAAAGTGCTGGTCTTCCTCAAATGACTCAAATACAAGCTCAGAGTCCACATTAAGATTGGAAGAAATAACATTCTTCTCAACCTGATCGTCTTCGTCGGTATATACATTAAGGAAACCGTCGAATACAGTCTTTGATGCAGCCATTGTAAATCTGTGCTCTCCCGCATCAATCTTAACCGATGTCGTCTCATATTTTGCGGCAGCCATTCTGCTTGCCATGAATCTTCTCCATATGAGCTGATAGAGTCTGAACTGATCCTTTGAAAGGTATTCTTTTACCGTAACGGGATGTTTATCGATATACGAAGGTCTGATCGCTTCGTGTGCATCCTGAATCTTAACATCCTGCTTCTTTGTTCCGGTGTTTGAAGCAAGATACTCATCACCAAAATTCTCGGAAATATATTTATTTGCAGTTGCGACAGCTTCATCCGAAACACGTGTGGAATCTGTTCTGAGGTAAGTGATAAGACCAACCGTTCCCTCTTTTCCAAGATCGATTCCTTCATAGAGCTGCTGAGCAACACGCATTGTCTTCTGTGTAGAGAAGTTGAGCGATTTTGATGCTTCCTGCTGAAGTGTTGATGTTGTAAAAGGAAGTGGTGCCTTTTTGGTTCTCTCACCCTTCTTTATATCCGTAACCTTGAACTTCTTGCCCTTAAGTGAAGCACAGATCGCATCAAGATCGGCTTTACTTTCTATTTCTTTCTTCTCATCGGTCGTTCCGTAGTAATGAGCTACGATAGGCTTCTTCTCGCCTTTTATCTTGAGATTGACATCAAGTGTCCAATACTCTTTGGGAATAAAAGAATCAATCTCTTCTTCCCTATCCGCAATGATCCTAAGTGCAACCGACTGCACTCTTCCGGCACTTAAGCCTCTTTTTATCTTGGACCAGAGAAGCGGCGAAATGCTGTAACCAACCATTCGGTCAAGCACTCTTCTTGCCTGCTGTGCATCAACGAGATTCATATCAATGTCCCTTGGATGCTTCATTGCTTCCTTGACGGCATTCTTTGTGATCTCATTGAATGTAACTCTCTGTATCTTAACATCCGATTCATTTAATTTAAGAGCCGAGATAAGGTGCCATGAAATAGCTTCACCCTCTCGGTCCGGGTCAGTTGCGAGATATACGCACTTGGCCTTCTTGACCTGTTTTCTGAGAGAAGCGAGTACATCGCCCTTTCCTCTGATTGTTATATATTTAGGTTCGAAGTCATTATTGATGTCTACCCCCATCTGACTTCTCGGAAGATCTCTGACATGACCGTTACTTGCCGCAACTTCATATCCGGAACCCAAAAACTTCTTTATAGCTTTAACCTTTGTGGGTGACTCAACGATAAGAAGCGAATTTTTCTTATCCCCTGTACGCTTGCTACTTGCCATTGTTTAAATTATGCCCCTTCATATATATTAATTGTTAATTATGTTTGTTCCGCTTAAAACTCACGTTCTTATTAATATACATTTTTAAAGTTTTCGTCAACCCCTTTAATAAATTATTATCAATTTGCTGCCACCTTAACCTGCTTTGACAAATGATGAAGAGCCTTCTCCTCATACATCCTGCTGTCAACAAATTCCATGAAATCTTTGCCGTGCATTTCCATTTCCTTGCTGTAAACGGCAATGCCCGCACTCACCGAAAGATCCATCTTGCCGCGGTTGCTCCACTCAAAATCTTCAACAAGTTTTTTAACCTGATGAATTCTCTTTTCAATCTCGAGTTCATCGGTCATATGAGTTATAATGCAGAACTCGTCTCCACCATATCTTCCGACAACATCCTTCTTGTCAAACGTCTCAAGAAGGATTGCCGCGATTCCCTCAAGCACCTCGTCTCCGACCTTATGTCCGAAGTTATCGTTTATAAGCTTGAAGTAATCAATATCTATCATGACGGCGCAGAAAGGATTCTCCACACTGTCAGCCATAGCTTTTCGAAGCGCCGCATCTATTCCTCTTCTGTTCACGGTTCCCGTCAGATAATCCATATGGATGTCTCTTCTCTGGACATAAATAAAAAGAACCATAAACGCAAATACGGAAGATGCGTAAGCAAAGTTTATATACGGGATAAAATACTGCAGGATCTCACCCGTAAGAACTATAGCCGGAAGCGCCTGAATCGGTGCAACGTACCACTTATGGATATAGCTCTTATATACAGTTATAAACGCAAAAATTATCGCACATGACATGATCTGCATAAAAAGTCTTAACATATACAAACTTCCCCTCTCAAAACCCGTCTTATAGCTGATTAAAAACCATCCCTTTGACAGATGCGCATCAAGAGCGACAAGTATAAAGTTAAAGATCGCATAGATCATAATAGGGTTAATATATAAGTTTCGTCCGCTCCTGTCATCGGCGGTAACAAAACTGTCAATATATTTAATTGCGAATAGGAAGCTGAACGGATCCAGAGCATATATCAGATAACTTGTCAGCTTCGAAAGGAATATGAAGTTCCCGTCAGAAAGACTTACTATGTCTCTCACGGCGGAAACTCCGACCAATATGGCCAGTATTCCGATCAATCTGATATAAGCTGCACTGGAATGAGACTTTCTGCCCCTCTCCTGGAAGAACAGTAACATAAGAGACAGAAACAATGTGTAAACATTAATCACAAAATCCCCTAAGAACGCCATATCCATAGCAAATCCCCCTATTAGTTTAAGAAAACAACGTTTATTTGTTGCCAATATTTCCTAAACGAAAACCCTTATACATTTTTACTACGGGGGTCTATTTTTTTCAAGACGTCTTAGTCATAATACACAAATGTCAGTGCAAGATTTGCGAGTATTGGTGCAGTTTTATGCATATTTTATAAAAATTCTCTAAACAATAACACGAGATATTATAAAGTTGCACCAATTTTAGTTACCGCTTGTAATTGCATCGTCTATGTTTTCAGAAAGCCAGGCTATCCATTCATCGAAGCCCTCACCCGTCTTTGCACATATAGGAATTATCTTGGCTTTCGGATTTCTCATCAGAACATATTCTTTGCATTTTTCGAGGTCAAAATTAAAATATGGCATGACATCGATCTTATTGATCAAAACCACGTCGCATATAGAAAACATGAGGGGATACTTAAGAGGCTTGTCATCTCCTTCAGGTACGGATAGGATCATTGCATTCTTGGTACTTCCCGTATCAAACTCCGCAGGACATACAAGGTTCCCGACATTCTCAAGAACGGCAAAATCAACATCTTCAACTCCCAAAGCCTTGATTCCCTGCCTAGTCATGTCGGCATCAAGATGGCACATTCCTCCTGTGTGAAGCTGTATCGCCTTTACCCCGGTCTCTGCGATCTTAAGTGCGTCAACATCAGAGTCTATATCAGCCTCCATGACGCCAATACGGTATTTGTCCTTAAGTCTGGCAATCGTCTGTGAAAGAGTCGTCGTCTTTCCGGCTCCCGGTGACGACATAAGATTTAAAAGAAAAGTCTTGCTCTTTTTTAACTCTTCCCTTAACCTGTTCGCATCCTCATCGTTACTTTTAAAAATGCTTCTCTCAAGATCTATAATTCTTACATTTCCCATAAAATAAAACCTCCGTTTTTTAATTAAAAATTATGAAAAAAGAGCTTTCTTTCTCTGAATCATTTCATCGATCTGAGACATATAGAGTTTAACATCTTTAACATTATCGCATCTCTCAATTCTGCCGTCATATCCATAAACTCTTTTTGTTACGGTTCCCGCACCAAGTGCAACAATTGACTGAACTTCTTCATTAATAAGTATATTGTAGATTCCGGCTTTTCCGGGACGCGCATAACCCGTATTTTCAAAATTTCCGCTTATATTTTTCTGCCTGTACAGATAATACGGAGTAAGCCCCATTGAAAGAGCTCCCTCAGATGCAATCTTCATCATTTCTTCCGTATTTTTAATAGAAGAAAAGACATCACCTTTTTGTTCACCTTTAAGTTCCTTCTGCTTCAGAACTTCGGCAAGTTTGGAGCCTCTCTTGATTGCAAGCGAATGAACAGTAAGATCGTCCGGAGCAAGTTTTTTTATCTCTTCCATTGTATATCTGACATCATCCGCAGTCTCATAAGGAAGGCCAAGGATAATATCCATGTTAATATTATCAAAACCTTCTTCTCTTGCCATATTATAAGAGTCCACAAGCTGGCTCACAGTGTGCCTTCTTCCGATAAGTTCAAGAGTCTTATCCCTCATGGTCTGAGGATTTACAGAAATTCTGGTAACGCCCATCTTTTTCATGGTCGCAAGTTTTTCCCTAGTGATAGAATCGGGGCGTCCCGACTCAACCGTAAGCTCTTTTACCTTTGACACATCAAGCTTATCGTAAACATATCCTAGAAGTCTCTCTATCTGCTCAGGAAGAAGCGTTGTGGGTGTTCCACCTCCGACATAGATAGTATCAAGCGTCTTGCCCTTGAAATTCTCGGAGACGTAATCAATTTCTTTCATTATGCATTCAATATAGTCATCAACAATATCCGCATAGGAACATATCGGATATGATGTAAACGAACAGTAAAGACATGTAGTCGGGCAAAAAGGAATACCGATATAAAGGCTGTAGCCGTTGTCATAATCGATATTTTTTAATATCTCTTTTTCCCTGTGTGCAATCGAAAGACTGAGCGCCGTCTTCTCATCGCTCGTATAATAATTATCCTTCATATATTTAAATATTTCTTCATCGTTCATGCCCTCTTCGATGAGATTCATGACGATTCGTGTAGGCCTTATACCCGTAAGATTTCCCCACGGAAGTTCTCTTTTTGTTTCAAGGCTTAACATCCTGTAAATATTCTTTTTAAGATCATTTTTGGATACGGAGACATCTATATCGTAAATCTTATCCCCTTCATCCGCTTCGTATTTCCCATCGGATGATACAATTACTTTTACATCCTCCGAAGAAAAAAAAGCTTTAAAAAGCGAATGAATATCATATCCGTATTTATCTTCCGTTGTAATAATCTTTATCATAAAAACACCCTGGTTAAAAAGAAAGAATGCAAAAAACGCATTCTTTCGTAAATTCCTATTTCATAAAAGAAAAATCTTTAAATATCCAAATTTCGGTAAATGGGTATGACCTGCTTAAGCATATGGATTATACTCTTTCTCATGCCCGATCGTCGTTATATCCCCATGCCCCGGATAAACAATCGTCTCATCCGGAAGGACAAACAACTTTTCTCTGACAGATCTAACAAGCTCGCTCGTTGAACTTGTGGGAAAATCAGATCTGCCCACAGATTCTTCAAACAGTGTATCACCGCTTATAAGCACATTATCATCTTCTATATAATAGCAGCATCCTCCCGATGTGTGTCCGGGCGTTGCGATAAGCTTAAAAGAAAGCCCCGCAGCCTCGATGATATCACCGTCTTTATATGTAACATCCGGCTTAATGCCGAAATTATTTCCAAAAGAAACGGAAAGGTTAAGATGAGGGTCGCTGCATATAGCAGCTTCCTTCTCATAACAACCAACCTTTGCTCCCGCAAGCTCCTTGAGCTCGGGAATTCCCATTATATGATCGAAATGTCCGTGCGTCAAAAGTATCAGATCGACTACGAGATCATTTTTTGATAATTCTTCAAATATTCTTTTTCCCGCATCCGCAGGATCGAAAACGACAACATGTTTCTTGCCGTTTTCATCGATTCTGTCCGCATCAAAAACAAAATAGCAATTTGTAGCTATCATTCCGAGCGTCAGCACACCGACCTGTATGTTATGCTTACTCATCAGCCTGTCGTCCTTTCGATGTCGATTACGCTTTCGATCATTCTTATCTTATCTACAATTCCTCTAAGCTGTCCTCTTGAAGAAACCTTAAAGGACATTTCCATAGTCGCAAGTCCCTGCTTGCTTGTTCTTGTATTCATTGAAATGATATCAATATCTTTTTCCGTAAGTGCTCTGGAAATATCGGCCAAAAGACCGTTTCTGTTATTTGCAAATATCTTGATGGTAGCAACATATTTGCCGCCGCTCTGAGAATCGGACTGCCATTTTGCTTCAATAAGCCTTGTTTTGTCCTCTTCCTGCATTTTAATAACATTGACGCAGTCTCTTCTGTGAATCGAAACACCTCGGCCTCTTGTAACAAAGCCGCATATCTCATCACCGGGAACCGGATTGCAGCACTTGGAAAATCTGACTGCAACATCATGAACGCCCTTGACGATAATTGCATTGTCGGAACTCGAAACCTGAGGCGTTACATTTGACTCGGCAACAGCCGCAAGTACCTCTTCATCAGTCATGTTGCGCTTGTGATCTTTTTCTCCAAGCTCAAGCATCTTATTGATAATCTGGCCCTCTTTTAGACCGCCGTGTCCAACAGCCGCAAGTACAGCATTCCAGTCATGGAATCCGTATTTATTGATAACAATAGCCTGAAATTCAGGCTTTGATATTGCAAAAAGATCTATTCCCTTACTCTTACAATACTCAATGAGAAGTTCTCTTCCTTTTGCGATATTCTCTTCTTTAAGCTCATTTCTGAACCACTGATTGATCTTATTCTTGGTCGAAGTAGCCTTGGCAATCGCAAGCCAGTCTCTACTCGGTCCTCTTGAATTCTGGCTGGTGATAACCTCAACTCTGTCGCCGTTCTGAATCTTGTAATCAATCGGAACGAGTTTACCATTTACCTTGGCTCCTATCATCTTATTACCTACAGCAGAATGAACGCTGTACGCAAAGTCGATGGGCGTAGAGCCCGCAGGCAGATTCTTAACTTCTCCCGTGGGAGTAAAGCAGTAAACATCCTCAGAAAAAAGATTAAGATCACTCTTTAAGAGGTTCATAAACTCCTGGTTGTCAGACATGTCCTGTTGCCATTCCAAGATCTGACGAAGCCATATAAGCTTCTCCTCTTCGCCGTTTTCAGCCTTACGTCCGTCTGAAGCTTCTTTATACTTCCAATGCGCAGCAATACCGTATTCGGCAGCTCTGTGCATATCATAAGTCCTTATCTGAATCTCAAAGGGCTGACCTGTCTGACCGATAAGTGTCGTATGAAGCGACTGATACATATTGGGCTTGGGCATAGCGATGTAATCTTTAAATCTTCCGGGAATCGGCTTATACATCTCATGAATTACACCAAGTGCCGCATAACAATCCTTAACGGTTCCGACAATGATCCTTATTGCAAAAAGATCGTATATCTGATCGAGAGTCTTGTTCTGATTGCGCATCTTTTTATATATACTGAAAAAATGCTTCACTCTGCCGTTAACTTCTCCCGAAATACCGGCATCGGCAATGGCCTCTCTTACTTTTACGCAAATATCCTCGACATACTTTTCTCTCTCGTTTTTCCTTATGGCAACCTTCTCAACGAGATCGTAATAAATGTCGGGTTTAAGATATTTGAGCGAAAGATCGTCCAGCTCAACCTTAATACGGCTGATACCGAGCCTTCCGGCAATAGGTGAATAAATATCAAGAGTTTCCTGAGCAATCCTCGACTGTTTTTCGGGAGGCATATGCTCAAGCGTGCGCATATTGTGAAGTCTGTCGGCAAGCTTGATAAGGATGACTCTGATATCTTTTGCCATAGCAAGGAACATCTTACGCAGGTTCTGAGCCTGCATATCAATCTGTTCCTGAGTCTTGTTGCCCATATCACTGTTGGCATGAAGCTGCAAAGCAGTCAGTTTTGTAACACCGTCAACCAAAAGCGCAACATCGGCGCCAAAACTCTCTTCTATCTGTTCTTTGGTAAGTATGGTATCTTCAACGACGTCATGAAGCAGTCCCGCAGCTATAGTCTCTTTGTCCATTTCAAGATCTGCCAGTATTATGGCAACACAAAGAGGGTGAATTATATATGGTTCACCCGATTTTCTAAGCTGCTCCTTATGAGCTTCAGCCGCTTCCTGATACGCCTTTTCAATTAGAGTAATGTCGTCGGACGGATGGTATTTTCTAACCCTCGCGATAAGTCCTTCATAAAGTTTGTCAGGCGATTGGAATTCCTCAATGGCTTCAATTTTTCCATCATCGAAGTCCTGTGGCATGTAAATTACTTCCCTTCGTAGCTTATTGCAGAATCAAGTCTGTATTTGCTGAGTCTCTCTCTGCCCTTTAGTCCCTTGAGTTCCATGAGAACAAGGATTCCGGCAACTTCGCCGCCAAGCTTCTCAACAAGTTTGATCATGGCCTCAATTGTTCCGCCTGTAGCCATAAGATCGTCTACCAAAAGAACCTTCTGTCCCGGCTTGATAGCATCTTTATGAAGTTCAAGTACAGCCTTTCCATACTCAAGGTCATATTCAACTTCAATAGTTTCACAAGGAAGTTTTCCCTTCTTACGAACAGGAACAAGTCCCTTTCCTCTTGCATATGCAATGGGTGCACTGAAAATAAATCCTCTTGACTCAGCGCCCAAAACAACATCAAAATCAAGATCCTTTACAAGGTCCATCATCTCATCGATCGCAAGTTTGAATCCGTCGGGATCCTGCAATACCGATGTAATATCTCTGAACATAATGCCTTCTTCAGGGAAATTGGGAATGGTTCTGACGTAATCTTTTAATTCTTTCATTGAATAGTCCTCTCTGAATTATGCACCAAATGTGCGTTATCACATAAAAATAATTTTTCAACTTAAAATTATATCACAAATTGCGGCTTTCCGCGAATATTGTTTATAGTTCGCAGGCTGTCTGAAGTAATTTCCTCATTTTTTTATTTAGGATTATATTTTAATTGTCTTTTGTCAACCTCACTTCATTAATAGGTTGACAATCAAAATCCCCTATGCTCTAATTAGAGAGCCATTAAAAATAAAGGGGAATACCATGAAAACAAAAGAAATTATTTTTATAGCGTTGTTTGCAGACTTGATTGCAGTAGGTGCATTTATCCGTATCCCGGTCCCCGTCTGTCCGTTCACGCTTCAGTTTCTTTTTACTACACTGGCCGGTGTAATTCTTGATAGCAAAAAAGGTGCTATGGCAGTTTCACTTTACGTGTTGCTTGGATTGGCAGGACTGCCGGTATTTACCGGTGGCGGAGGAATAAATTATGTCTTTCAACCCACCTTTGGTTATCTTATCGGATTTATTGCAGGAGCTTATCTCACAGGAAAGATTGTATATTCCGGCAAACTTACAATGTCAAGGTTGTTACTTGGTTGTTTTACCGGTCTTATGATTGTCTACGCAATGGGAATGGCATATTATTGGGCAATTAGCCGCTTCTTGCTCAAGAGTCCCATTGGATTGTGGCCACTATTCCTGTATTGTTTTTTGCTTGCGGTTCCCGGAGATATCTGCCTTTGCATTCTTTCTGCTATTCTTGGCAAAAGACTCATACCTGTATTGAACTTGAAATTTGAGATTGCCAAATAAATAAGCTGAATATATTGAAAAGAGGATTACAAATGAGTAAAGGATTATTTATCACAGGTACGGGAACTGATGTCGGAAAAACATACATCACCGGACTTTTACTAAAAAAACTTAATGACGCGGGATTTAACAGTGCATATTATAAAGCCGCAATGAGCGGAAATGAAAAGGATGAAAACGGCGACTTGATTCCGGGTGATGCCACTTTCGTAAAAAATATTTCCGGTATATCACAGGATGTAAAGGCTATGTGCCCATATATTTATGAGACTGCCGTTTCGCCTCATCTCGCATCTAAGATAGAAGGCTCACCGGTTGAGTTAGATGTTGTCGAGGACAACTATAAAAGACTTGCATCACAATATGATTATATTATCACTGAGGGAAGTGGCGGAATTATCTGCCCATTAAGATATGATAACAAACACTATTTACTTGAAGATGTAATAAAGTTACTCAATTTACCATGTCTTGTCATAGCTGATGCGGGACTTGGAACGATAAACAATGTTGTTCTTACAATTGATTATATGAAGACTCGTAATATTGCAGTCAAAGGAATAATTTTTAACCGCTTCCACCCCGGTGATGTAATGGAAGAAGATAATAAAAAAATGTGTGAAGCATATACCGGCGTTCCGGTCATCGCCGGTGTAAAAAATGATTCTAAAGAAATAGAATTAGATGGCATATTTTTAGCTTCGCTATTTGAATAGGAGAAAAATATGATTTGGTATCCATATGCTCAAATGAAAACAATGGCTCCACCAATAAAGATTGCCTCAGCTAAGGGTGTTCATCTATATACAGAAGACGGCCATGACTTGATCGACTCTATATCATCCTGGTGGAGTGTAATTCACGGATATAATAATCCTGTAATTAATGATGCGATCAAGGAACAGCTGGATAAATTTGCACATGTTATGCTCGGAGGACTTACACATGATTCTGTTCAAAAGCTGTCAGATAAACTGGCTGAGTGGTTGCCGGGAGATTTAAACTACTGCTTTTTTTCTGATTCAGGAAGTGTTGCTGTAGAAGTTGCCCTAAAAATAGCCTTGCAGTTTAACACAAACCGCGGTTCAGATAAAAATATTATACTTGCGTTGGAGCACGCTTATCACGGCGATACTTTTAAGGCAATGGAGGTGGGTGATGACGAAGATTATCACTTTGCATTCGGTAACTCCAATGAAAAAAAGCAGGGCGTTGTACATATTCCAACCGAAATACCCGCTCTCGAAAATGCATTTAAAAAATATGGTGATAGATTGAGCTGCTTTATTGTGGAACCATTGCTTCAAGGGGCCGGCGGAATGCGAATGTATGACATATCCTTTCTTGAAAGAGCAAGACAGCTTTGTGATGAATATGATGTGCTTCTGATTTTTGATGAGGTCGCAACAGGATTTGGAAGGACAGGAAATCGCTTTGTTGCAGATCTTGTTCTACCGGATATTTTGGTTCTGGGAAAGGCTTTAACAGGGGGATATATCGGACATGCAGTAACAGTTGCCAACGAACGTGTTTGGAACGGTTTCTTAAGCGACGACTCATCTCACGCTCTTATGCATGGTCCAACTTTTATGGGAAATGCACTGGCCTGTGCCGCTGCCATAAAATCTATCGAGCTTTTTGAAAAGGGAAATTATCTTAAAAAAATAAAACACATAGAAGAAATAACTCTAAATGCCTTTGAAGATTTTTCTTCTGATAAAATCCAAGAAATAAGAATAATGGGCGGATGTATTTGCATTGAAGTAAAAGACGAAAAATATCTGGAAGGTTTTCGCCAATATGCTTTTGAACATGGTGTTTTCACGCGGCCATTCCTAAAATATATGTATGCAATGGTTCCCTATATTATAGAGGATTGGGAACTTGTTAAAGTTATAAATGTCATGAAAACCTGGCTGTGTTCTAAATAGAGTCCTATCAATATATATTTCCTCCTTGTCAAATTAACGTAACGATTGTATAATCTTCTTTGTGCTTATCAAAACAAGCAGATGCTGGAATAGCGCAGTTGGTAGCGCAACTGATTCGTAATCAGTAGGTCGAGGGTTCAAGTCCCTTTTCCAGCTCTAATAAATACATTTAATAAAAACAGCAACCCTGTCGTAAGTATATTAAACTCCACATGGTTGCTGTTTTTATTTTTTCAAATTCTATTTCTTCTTTGTTTTACGTTTACCGGTCGACTTGCCGGAAATACTCTTTATCGCTTCCTTCGAAACAATATCGCAGATTCGCTCTTCCTCTATCTTTTCGTACTTTTCTTCGATAGCCCGCTCCTGTTCTGCAAGTTCTTTTTCATACTTGAGCTTAAGCTCGTTCAAAAGCTTCCTCTCTTCTTCATTCTGTTTTTCCTTCAAAGCCTCAATCTTTTCTTTGCGCTCCTGTTCCTTCTTTATCTCTTCCTCTTCCTTTATCGCGCGGATTTTTTTCTCCTGCTCGGAATAAGGAACATAGCTGAATATCGCAAGAGTAACAGCTGCAAGCTTAAGTTTCAGAGAGTAGTTTCGCCCGTCAACTTCTTTTCTGACAGCAGAAAGTTTGCCCTCATTAAGAAGACCGCTTCCGCCGTAAGAAACATCGTCGCTGTTAAAGACTTCCGTATATCTTCCGTCAGCGGGAACACCGACTTCAATCTCCCTCTCGATTCCGGCCATATTGGCAACAACGATGAGCATCTCTTTTTCATCGGAACTCTTCCTTGCAAAAGAGATCATGCACTCATCGGCAGCCATGTTGTTGATCCACTCAAAGCCGTCATTTGAACCGTCTGCCTCGTGAAGCGCCGCCTTATCCTTATAAATCTCATTAAGCTTACTGAGCATATTCTCGATATAAACCGCCTGATCGATTGTAAGCGCATCAGGCTCCATGTATATATGCTTTCTACCGGGATGCACCATCATATAGCTGAGCGCAAGTCGCAAGTTCGCAAGCTTCTGGTAGGAATCGCCGGGCATCATATAATAAAGCCCTTCGAGCCCCTTTTCAAGTTCCTCATGCGTAAATGCAAGAACAAAACGCTCCGTATAACAATAAATCATGCTAAATGTCAGTTCATCATGATGTCCTGACCTAAACAGCGGATCGTTTCTCATATAACTAAGGAAATCTCTTGTCCATCCGTTATTCCACTTATAGTCAAATCCAAGCCCGCCATTATCGACAGAATCGGTAACCTGAGGCCAGCACGCAGTTTCTTTTGTTATCAAAAGAACTCCCGGATTTTTCTTATGAACATTCTCAGTGAGCTGTTTCAAAAACTCAAGTGCCTCAAGATTCTCGTTTCCGCCGTAAATATTAGGCATCCACTCGCCCGGTTTTCTGTCATAATCAAGATAAAGAATCCTTGAAATATCTGATGTTCTAAGCCCGTCAACATGATAATTTTCAATCCAGAAAAGAGCATTTGAGATAAGGAAATTCGTAACCTCTTTTCTTCCGTAGTCAAAGATAAGATCTCCCGACTTAGGACGAATGCCCACTCTCGGATCCTCATATTCATACAGAGTCTTTCCGTCAAAATCGCTAAGTCCAAACGATGCCCTCGGGAAAAATGTCGGAACCCAGTCAAGGATGACCCTGATGCCTTCATTATGCATTGTATTTACAAAGTTCATGAAATCTTCCGCCGTTCCGTTCGACTCATCAAGCGCATAGAAATTGAGAATATGATAAAAATGCTCCGGTACATGCTTCATTACTGGCATAAGCTCAACCGTATCAAAGCCGTGGTTTTTCACATATTCCAGAATGTCGGCAGTGATCTCTTTAAATCCCGTCTTGCCGTTATGCCTGTCGGCAAAAGCTTCGATGGAAATCTCGCAGATAGAAAGAGGACTAATATCCTTATCAAACTTCCTGCGCTGCGCCATCCACTTCTGATCCGTCCATGCAATAGACCTCGGCTTATTGATAACGGAAATAATACCGTTTTCGCCCTTTGACTCGGTCGCATAGGGATCGGGCCTCTTAAATACAAGACCACTCCTTGTCTTTATCTCAAACTGATAACCGTCATTTTCTTTTGCACCGGGAATAAAAATCTCAAAAATACCGATAGGATCAAGCCTTCGCATCTGGCAAAGACGTCCGTCCCAATTATTGAAATCTCCGATAACGCTCACTCTGGCCGCCGAAGGTGCCCAGACCGCAAACTGCGTTCCATTCACGCCTCCGCGTCTCATCGGATGAGCGCCGAGTTTCTCATAGATATGATAATGAATACCACTTCCAAACTTTATAAAATCTTCGCGCTCAAGAAGCGGCTCGAAAGAATAAGGATCGACAATGGTAGTCTCACTGCCGTCAACACCCTTAATGATAAATTTGTATTTAAGTTTCTCGACATAAGGAACGGTCACAGCGTAGAATCCGGCCTCATCGGCAAGCTCCATCTCATATGTCTTCTTCTGATTATCGACATAAACACTGACAGATAACGCATCGGGAAAAAATGCCTGAACAAGATAACTTGAACCCACCTTATGTGCCCCAAGTATCCTGTGAGGATTGTCTCCATCCGAATAGATTATCTCCTCGATTTCCGGCCAATTCATCATCTTGTACAATTTACCGTTCACTTTAATGCCCTCCAAATTAAATACAACATGAATACATTCTATTATATGAAAACACCGATAAATGTGCTTTCCCCAAAAAGTCACTAAGGAAATACTGAATTAATCGGTATTTCCTTAGTTAATTGTATCATAAATTGTACAAAATTTTAAATCGAATGAATAAATAATCCGCTCAAAAGCTTCGGTTCAAACCATGTTGACTTCGGAGGCATAAGCCTTTCTGCATCAGCCACATCAAAGAGCTCCGATATTGAAGTGGGATACATTGAAAAAGCAAGCTTCATATCCTTGTGGCATCTGTCCTCAAGCTCTTTTAATCCTCTTATTCCACCGACAAAATCGATCCTCTTGTCAGTCCTAGGATCTCCGATACCAAGAATGGGAGAAAGAACTTCATTCTGAAGTACAGAAACATCCAATCCCTCAACGGCATCACTCTTTCTTATATGCTCTTTTGCAACAAGTTTATACCATTCATCTTCAAGATAAAGACCAAACTCGCCCTTACATGAAGGCTTTACAGCTTCATTTGATCTCTCAATATCAAACTTATCTTCGAGCTTATCAAGAAATGCTTCTTTCGTAAGTCCGTTAAGATCTTTTACAACTCTGTTGTAATCCATGATCATAAGCTCATTGTCAGGGAAAAGAACCGAAAGGAAATAATCATACTGCTGCTTTCCTCTTGCCTTGCCGGCATTCTCTTCTCTTTTTCTAAGCCCCACCTTAACGGCAGAAGCACATCTGTGATGTCCGTCTGCAATATAGATACTGTCAATAGTCGCAAAGATCCTGCAGATAGTCTCAGTTTCTTCAAGATCTGAAATGATCCAAACCCTGTTCTTAACACCGTCATCAGATGTGAAATCGTAAACAGGTTCGTCAACTTCCTTGATCTTTGTAACAAGGTCACTAAGCATCTTGTTGTTTCTGTAGCACAAAAAGATAGGACCTGTCTGCGCTTCGCAAGTATAAACATGCTTGATCCTGTCTTCTTCTTTTTCAGCTCTCGTATTCTCATGCTTCTTGATGACATTGTTAAGATAATCATCTATTGAAGCACAGGCAACAATGCCTGTCTGAGTTCTGCCATTCATTGTCTGCTCGTAAATGTAATAGCAGTTTGTCTCATCCTGCTCAAATACTCCGCTCTCGATCTGTCCCCAGAGCATATCATGTGCCTTCTGATATACTTCAGGTGCATACATATCGTAGTCCTCAGCGAACTGAGTCTCCGGTCTGTCTATAGCAAGAAATGAATCGGGATTTCTTTTCACCTCTTCATAAGCCTCTTTCCTGCTAAAAACATCATAGGGAAGAGCCGAAACTCTTCCCACTTTATCCTTTATTGGTCTATATGCTTTAAAAGGTTTGATGTCTGCCATAATTATGCTTCCTTCTTAACAACTCTGACTCTGATAACACCGTCAATCTTTTCCATCTTCTTAATAAGAGTATCTGATATCTTGTCCTCAAGGTCAATAAGAGTATAAGCAAAATCGCCCTTTGACTTGTTAGTCATATCTGAAATATTATAACCTGCCTCGCCGAGTACTGTTGTAAACTGGCTGATCATATTTGCAACATTCTTGTGGAAGATTGCGATTCTGGGCTTTGTAGCAATTCCCATGTCACATCCCGGATAATTTACGGAGTTATTGATGTTACCGTTCTCAAGATAATCCTTGAGCTCAAGTACAGCCTTAACCGCACAGTTATCCTCAGATTCCTCTGTAGATGCTCCAAGGTGAGGAATTACGATACATCCGTCGTGACCTGCTGTTGTAGGATTCGGGAAGTCTGTTACATACTTGCGAATCTTACCTGAGTTGATTCCTGCAAGAACGTCAACTTCGTTGCAGAGAATATCTCTTGCAAGGTTGATAAGGATAACGCCCTTCTTCATCTTAGCGATTGCATCCGCATTGATCATGCCCTTTGTAGAATCAAGTGCAGGTACGTGAACTGTGATAATATCACACTTTGAATAGATATCATCAACATTTGTCACATGCTTAACGTCTGAAGAAAGTCTCCAAGCAGCGTCGATTGAAAGATAAGGATCGTATCCGTAAACATCCATACCAAGCTGTCTTGCGGCATTCGCAACTCTGACACCGATAGCGCCAAGTCCGATGATACCAAGCTTCTTTCCGAAGATCTCAGTTCCCGCGAACTTCTTCTTTGACTTCTCTGTGAGCTTTGCAATATCAGGATCGCCTGCATTAGCCTTAACCCACTCAGTTCCACCGATGATATCTCTTGATGCGATAAGCATTGCAGCAAGAACCATCTCTTTTACACCGTTTGCATTTGCACCGGGAGTATTGAATACAACGATACCCTTCTCAGCGCATCTGTCGAGAGGAATATTGTTTACACCGGCACCTGCTCTTGCGATAGCAAGAAGGTTATCTGAAAACTCCATCTCAAGCATATTGGCACTTCTTACAAGTATGCCTTCTGCATC
>Ga0247609_10001512_pt1 | contig 27403 bp, 25 predicted proteins | sample 172DNAGHGlowgp2_FD_193487 | JGI IMG/M metagenome (GOLD analysis project Ga0247609, IMG submission 193487) | Sheep rumen microbial communities from Palmerston North, Manawatu-Wanganui, New Zealand - 1728 DNA GHGlow gp2 | ecosystem: Host-associated > Mammals > Digestive system > Stomach > Rumen ...
GGTTTTCTTTGCCATGCTTTAAACAGATTATTTAATCTCCTTGTGCACAGTCATGCGCTTCAGGATGGGGTTATACTTCTTGAGTTCCATTCTCTCGGGGGTGTTCTTACGATTCTTGGTCGTAATATAGCGGCTTGTTCCGGGCAGTCCACTCTCCTTCATCTCAGTGCACTCCAGAATCACCTGAACGCGGTTACCCTTTGCTTTCTTACCTGCCATGATATTAGTCTCCTATTACTTTAATGTCCTTCCAATCTACGAAACCTTTAGCAACAGCCTGCTTCAGGGCAGCGTCCAGACCAACCTTATTAATCATACGCAGACCAGCAGCGCTGATCTTCAACTGAATCCAGCAAGCCTCCTCTACATAGTAGAACTTCTTGCTGAACAGATTTACATCAAAGCTGCGCTTTGTGCGATGCTTTGAGTGAGACACGTTATTTCCAATCTGTGCCTTCTTTCCTGTAATCTGACAAATCTTAGACATTTCTATCTATTTTTTCTTGTTACTTAAATATAACTTACTCCAAACAGGGTGCAAAGGTACAAAAAAGTTTAGAGTTAAGAGTTTAAAATTCAGAGTTTTCTCTTTATATTAATATTTTTTAACCTTCCAACTCTGTTTTGTTCTCCGTTTTGAGGAAATCGAGGAACAATTGCATCACTTTATTGGTTGCAATGGCGAGGTTGATGTCGCGTCCATGATCCTCTTGAATCATCATCGTCACCTGCTTCTCTTGATTGCCACAAGCCAACCAAATGGTACCGATGGGAATGTCTTTCGGACCACCGGTAGGACCAGCGTAACCTGTTGAAGCCAATGCAAAATCGGTGTTCAATGCCTTGCAGGCGCCTTTCACCATCTGACAGACAACTTCCTCACAGACTGCTGTTTTTTCTGTCAGCACCTGCGGATCTACGCCCAACAGCATCTCTTTGGTTTCATCGACATATGAAATAATGCCACCTTTGAAATATTTCGACGCACCAGGAACGGCGATGATGGCCTCGGCGATGCGTCCACCCGTACAGCTCTCGGCTGTACCTACGGTCTTCTCCATTTCCCACAGCAGCTGACTTATCTCTCTGCTGATAATTTTGCTTTCAAAATCCATGGATTAATTTTACTATTTTACTATTTTACTATTTTACGATTTGCGGACCAATTGTCAATTTGTGAAATGGTTAAATGGTCAATTAAATGTGACTTTTGAGAATGCGGGAGCATTGATGTCACAGAACTCCTTGTCCAAGAACTTGTAGTAGCCAACGATGCCAATCATTGCGGCATTGTCCGTTGTATAGCTGAACTTCGGGATATACACCGTCCAGCCGTAGCGCTTGGCATGATCGTGGAAGGCGTTGCGCAGTCCGTTGTTGGCACTCACGCCACCGGCCACCGCCACATGTTTGATACCTGTCTGCTTGACGGCCAGCTTCAGTTTCTTCATCAGGATGTCTACGATGGTCCACTCCAGCGAAGCGGCAATGTCCTCCTTGTGGTGTTCTATGAAGTCAGGATCTTCCTCCACCCACTTGCGCATATTATAGAGGAACGATGTTTTCAAGCCAGAGAAGCTGTAGTCCAGTCCAGGGATATGGGGTTCTGAGAACTGGTAAGCCTTCGGATTCCCCTGACGAGCCAAGCGGTCGATGATAGGACCACCGGGATAACCCAGTCCCATCACTTTCGAGCACTTGTCGATGGCCTCGCCGGCAGCATCGTCTATGGTCTGTCCTAACACTTCCATATCGTTATAGGCATTCACCTTGACAATCTGCGAGTTACCACCGCTGACAAGCAGACACAGGAACGGCAGAGGTGGTGGATTGAAGTCACCCTCGCCACCATCGATGAAGTGTGCCATCACGTGTCCCTGCAGGTGATTAACGTCAATCAGGGGAATACCTAGCGAACGCGCAAAACCTTTGGCAAAGTTGACACCTACCAGCAATGAACCCATCAGACCTGGACCACGCGTAAAGGCCACAGCCGACAGCTGTTCCTTCTGGATGCCTGCACGCTTGATGGCCTCATGCACCACGGGCACCACGTTCTGCTGGTGTGCACGACTGGCCAGCTCAGGCACCACGCCACCATACGACTCGTGCACCGCCTGCGATGCCGTCACGTTCGACAGCAGCACGCCGTCTTTCAGCACAGCAGCCGATGTATCATCACACGACGACTCTATACCTAATATATATATATCCTTCGACATTTCTATGTTACGATATTTCGATGTTTCGACTTTAATAAGACAAGATTTCCACGCCGTGTTCTGTCATCAGCAGCGTGTGTTCCCACTGGGCTGAAGGCTGTTCGTCGTCAGAGATGACCTCCCAGCCGTAGGGATCTTCGGAATCGATGAAGACTTTCCACGTGCCCATATTAATCATCGGTTCGATTGTGAACACCATTCCCGGCACCAGCAGCATGCCCTCGCCACGCTGAGCAAAGTGGGCCACCTCAGGTTCCTCGTGGAAGTGGCACCCTACTCCATGCCCACACAGGTCGCGCACCACGCCGTAGTGGTACTTGTTGGCATGCTTCTGGATGGCACGGCCAATCTCGTTGACACCATGCCAGGGCTTGGCGGCCTCCATGCCAATCTCCAGACACTCCTTGGTGACGCGCACCAACTGTTCCTTCTCAGGCGTCGTCTTACCTATAATAAACATACGCGAGGCGTCGGCGTAGTAACCATCAAGGATAGTCGTAAAGTCGACATTGATGATGTCACCCTCCTCCAGCACGTCCTCGGCCTTGGGAATGCCGTGACACACCACCTCGTTGATGCTGGTGCAGACACTCATGGGGAATGGCGGGGTCTCGCCGTCCTCTATGTCATAGTTCAGACAGGCCGGTATCGCGCCGTGTTTCTCACAATAGCTGCGACAAATCTGGTCAATCTCCAGCGTCGACATGCCCGCATGAATCTGCTTGGCTACCTCGTCGAGCACACCCGTGTTCACCACACTGGCGCGACGGATGCCCTCCAGCTGTTCGGGCGTCTTGATGAGGTCGCGCGTAGGCACCTCCCATCCTTTGTTTTCCAAGTACATGATGCGCTTGTCCAGCTTCGTGGGTTGTTCACCCGGCTTGCAGCGCCATCTTCTTTTTACCATAGTATTTCTGTATTTGGCTGCAAAGGTAACACTTTTTTTGGAAAGTGGCACGGTATTTGCAAAATAAAGGTCAGAATTTAATATATAATAATAATTAAGGTATATGCAAAAAGGTAACATCGGGGTTACTACCGAGAACATCTTCCCCGTCATCAAAAAGTTTCTCTACTCAGATCATGAGATTTTCCTGCGCGAGATGGTCAGCAATGCCGTCGACGCTACGCAGAAGATGAAGACGCTGGCTGCTCAGGGCGAATACAAGGAGGAGCTGGGCGACCTGACAGTTCGTGTCAGTCTGGATGCCGACAAGGGTACCATCACGATTTCTGACCACGGTATCGGTATGACCGAGGAGGAAATCGACAAGTACATCAACCAGATTGCTTTCTCTGGCGTCACCGACTTCCTGGAGAAGTACAAAGACAACGCCAACAACATCATCGGCCACTTCGGTCTGGGCTTCTACTCTTCGTTCATGGTGTCGAAGAAGGTGGAGATTATCACCAAGTCGTATAAGGACGGCTCGAAGGCTGTCAAGTGGAGCTGCGACGGCAGTCCTGCCTACGAGATTGACGATGCCGAGCGTGCCGACCACGGTTCAGACATCATTCTCTACATCGACGACGACTGCAAGGAGTTCCTCGAGAAGAGCAAACTCGAACAGCTGCTCAACAAGTACTGCAAGTTCATGGCCGTTCCCGTTGCCTTCGGTAAGAAGCAGGAGTGGTCAAGCGACGAGAAGAAGATGGTGGACACTCAGGAGGACAACATCATCAACAGTGTGGAGCCCCTGTGGACCAAAACCCCGTCGACGCTGAAAGACGAAGACTACAAGTCGTTCTACCGCACGCTCTACCCCATGAGCGACGAGCCCCTGTTCTGGATTCACCTGAACGTGGACTACCCCTTCAACCTGACGGGTATCCTCTATTTCCCCAAGATCAAGTCCAGCATCGAACTGCAGAAGAACAAGATTCAGCTCTACTGCAACCAGGTGTTCGTCACCGACCAGGTAGAAGGCATCGTTCCTGAGTTCCTAACGCTGTTGCATGGTGTCATCGACTCACCGGATATACCCCTGAACGTCTCTCGTTCTTATCTGCAGAGCGACCGCGAGGTGAAGAAGATTTCCACCTATATCACCAAGAAGGTGGCCGACCGCCTGAAGGCTATCTTCACCGAAAACCGCAAGGAGTTCGAGGAGAAATGGGACGACCTGAAGCTCTTCATCAACTACGGCATCCTCTCGGAGGAAGGCTTCTACGACCGCGCCAAGGAGTTTGCACTCTTCAAGGACACCGAGGGCAAGTACTTCACCTTCGACGAGTACAAGACGCTCATCGAGGGCGCTCAGAAGGACAAGGACGACCAGCTGGTCTACCTCTATGCCACCGACAAGGACGAGCAGTACTCTTACATCAAGGCTGCTCAGGACAAGGGCTACAGCGTGCTGCTGCTCGACGGACAGCTCGACGTTCCCACCATCCAGACCTTGGAGCAGAAGTTCGAGAAGAGCCGCTTCACACGTGTCGATGCTGACATCATCGACCGCCTCATCGTAAAGAGCGACGCCCCCAAGAGTGACCTCAGCGACGACGACTCTGCCAATTTGTCACAGGTCTTCAAGTCACAGATGCCTAAGCTCGACCACACAGAGTTCATGGTACAGGTTGATGCACTTGGTGCCGAGGCCCGTCCTGTCGTCATCACGCAGAACGAATGGATGCGTCGTATGAAGGAGATGAGCCGTTTCCAGCCAGGCATGAACTTCTACGGACAGATGCCCGACTCGTTCAACCTCGTGCTCAACAGCGACCACCCATTGGTAAAGCGCGTCCTCGACGAGTGTAAGTCATCAACAGAAGAGGCCCTGAAACCTATCGTCTCTGAACTGAAGGGTCAGGAAGCCCGCCTTGCCGCCATCCAGCAGCAACAGGACAAGAAGAAGTACGACGAACTGACACAGGACGACAAGGACATGAAGGCCGAGTGCGAAAAGGCTGTCCAGGAACAGAAGGACAAGAAGAACGATGTGCTCAGCGGTTTCGCTGCTGACAATGCCGTTGTCCATCAGCTCATCGACCTCGCCCTGCTCCAGAACGGCATGCTAAAGGGTGAAGCCCTCGACCGCTTCCTCAAGCGCTCCGTTGATTTGATTAAATAAACCTAAACAAGCCCCGCCAAAAATTTTGACGGGGCTTGTTATTTCGTCGTCACTACATTCGGGCCTTTATTGTAAAGGAGTCAGTGGATAGATGATATTCACGATGAAGATGTTGGCGGCAAGGATAATGAGATTCATCAGCAGACCAATGCGCATGAAGTCGCTGAAGCGGTAACCGCCAGGACCATAGACCAACATGTGGGTGGGCGAACCGATGGGTGTAGCGAAACTGCTGCTGACGCTGATCATCAGGGCAACAAGGAAGGGGAACGGTTCGTAACCCAACTTCTCGGCAGCCTCGTACATGATGGGAAAGAACATGGCACCAGCCGCCGTGTTCGAGATGAACTCGGTGATGAAGGTGCCAACGAAGCAGATGGCCGTCATGACGATGAGCGGATTAGTGCCACAGACATCGAGTATGCCAAGGGCTAAGCGTTCGGCTATGCCCGTCTTCTGAATGGCCAGTCCGAGCACCACACTGCCTGCAAAGACCATAATAATGTCCCAATTGACGGCACGCATGGCCTGATTAGCATTGCAGCAACGGAAGACAAGCATGGCAGCAGCAGCAATGAAGGCAGCCTGCAACAGGGGCATGACGCCGAGTGCCGAGAGTGCCACCATGGCAATCATGATAAGCGTCGAAATGATGGTGCCACTGCCAATGTTGGGCACGTCCTCAGAGTCAAAGAAGTGCAGGTTGGGGTCTTTCTCTACTTCGTCCATATTGATATGCGGCGGGAATTCGAGCAGTAGCGTGTCACCAGCTTTCAGTACCACATTACGGGGTACTTCCTGGATGCGGTGACCATTGCGCGAGATGGCAACGATACTGATATTGTTCTTGCGCAGGACGGGATTGTCGGCCAGCGTAGTACCAATCAGATTGCTCGAGAAGGTGATATAGGCCGTACGCAACTGTCGGTTCTTGTCAATCTCGCTCATGGAGAACACATGGTGGTCGGCAATCACCAGCCCGTGACTATTCCTCAATTCCAGAATCTCGTCTATCTGGCCGGCATATACCAAATGGTCGCCACCCATCAGGTACTCGTCATCTCTGATGGGCATCGGAACATCGTCGAAGTGGTACAACTCAATCAAGCTACCGCCTTTGACGTGATAAAGTCCTGCCTCGGCAAGTGTTTTGCCGATATATGGGTTGTCGGAGGGCACACGCAGCTCAACAGTATAATCGCCCGTCGACTCGAAATCGCTATCAGGGGCCTTACGGTTCGGCAGCAGACGGCGCATGGCGATTACCGACAGTACGCCGACAACCAGACAGAACAGACCCGGGATAGTGGTCGTCAGCACATTCATCGCAACACCAGTCTTCTCTTCATAGAGTCCGCTGATAATCAGGTTCGGCGGGGTACCGATGAGGGTACAGACACCACCCATGCCCGAGGCATAACTCAGCGGAATAAGCAACTTCGAGGGGGATACGCCCAATTTCTTCGACCACATCTTTACGATATTCACAAACATGGCCACGACGGTGGTGTTGCTCAGAAACGAGCTCAGAGCAGCCACAGGCAGCATCAGTCTGACCACAGCCTTGCCATAGGTCGTGGGCTGGCCTAACAGATGACGCACTATCCACTGCAACACACCCGTATGGGTAAGTCCCGCAACAACGACAAACAGCACGCCGATGACAACCACAGAGGTGGAGCTAAAGCCAGAAAAAGCCTCTTTGGCATCGAGCACGCCAGTAACATAGAGCACACCCACCGCTGCTATAAACACCAAGTCGGTGCGCAACTTGGTCATCAGCAATGTGGCGAACATGGCAAGTACGGTGATAATCGTAATCCATGCATGGAGGTTAAACCCTAAGAATATTTCTGTTTCCATCTATATTTAACTTTTATAATTAATGAACATCAGTATTCAGGTTGCGACGAAGGAAGAAAGACTTGGTAGCTAGGAAGAAGAGGGCAACACCGAGGGCGTTGACGAGAGCGACCGTCCAGAAAGCGGCGTTGTAGCCCAGAAACTCGGCAATGACGCCACCCACGAGAATGCCCAAGCCCATGCCGAGGTCCCACGAGATGAGAATGGTTGAGTTAGCCGTGCCGCGCTGGTTGTTGGGGGCCACGCAGATAGTCATGTTCTGAAAGGCGGGCCACATGTGACCGTTGCCAAGGCCAAGGAGAATAGCACAACCATAGTAGCCAACAAGCAGGAATAGGGAAGATGTCTGATGGAAGACGTCAGCCAGCGTGGGCAACAAGATAAAGATGGTGTAGCCGACAAGGGAGATGATCATTCCTGAACCGGCATTAAACGTCAGGCGTCCCTCGCGCAAGGCCTTTCCTCCCTGCAAGCGACTGAGTATAAGACCTATGGAGCAGAGCATGAAGAAGGTGCCCGTACCACCGGTAATGCCCAATTGTTCCTTGCCATAGATGGCCAGATAGTTGCTGAGCACGCCAAAACAGAAGCCAAAGGCCACCATGTTCACTCCCAGCAGCCAGCCACGGACCAGGAAGAAGCGGTCTAACGACAGTTTACTCTTGTTACGCTGTATCTCCTTCGCGGGCATATGGACGGTAGCATCGGTCAGCCACCCCAAGCAGGCCACGATAAGCGCTATCCAAAACAACAGTTCGAAGCTGTGGGTCCAGCGATAGACAAAGATGCCGATGGTAGGCGCGATGGCCATTGCCAGATTATTGGACATGCCGTAATAGCCGATGCCCTCCGTACGGCGACTAGATGGCAACACGTCGATAGCCACTGTGGCATTGGATACCGTCAGTGCACCAAAGGGTCCGCCATGCAGTGTACGCACAATGGTGAACAGCAACAGCGTGGATGCTGCCAAGTAGCCGGCAAAAAATATAGAGAAGGCCGCAAAACTAATCATCAGCACCGTCTTGCGTGGGAACGAGTCAACAAAATAGCCACTGAACGGACGGAACAGCAGCGCCGTGATGGTGTAGCCCGACAACACTAGTCCGATGACATCCTTCGTGGCACCAAAGTGTTCGCTAAGATACAGCGGCAGCAAGGGTGTCAGCACGTAGAAGGCGAAGAACAGCGAGAAGTTGGCCGCCATCACCTTGCAATAATTACGATTCCATAGTCGTTCGTTGGTCATACCCCGATAATGAATAGCAACGACTGGTAGAGCTCAGCCAGCAGGACGTAGAACAACAGGAAGGGGGCCGACTGGCGAATGCCATAGAGCACAGCGTCGTAGACATCGGCCAGCGTATTGAACGACCCCGCAATGATGCCGTAGAAAGCTCCCAAGGCAATGACACCAAAGGCAATGAAAGGTATCAGCGCATAGGAGAACGGCGAGGGCCACAGACTACCTGTAGCAGACAACAGCACGGCGTGAGGCACAGCCACCATGAGCATGATGACACCCACGTAGACCAATAGTAGGATAAACGTCATGATGCGCGCCCGACTGACGCGATAGCTCTTGCCGAGCCTCAGCACGTCACAGCGACGGAGCACGCCATAGGCCATTGCCAACAGCAATAGCCAGACGAGCCAGGGGGTTGCCATCGATAGTGCAAAGTGGCCAAAGAACCAGCGCAGTCCCTCGCCAGAGAGCAGCGAACGGATACCGCTGACGGGGAAGGCAGCGCTGAGCAGCCACGACACCAACATCAGCAACAGCTGGGCGCTGAACAGCGTAATGGCAATATGTGGGAGATACTTTTTCAATCCAGGTCGGGTTCAAGGTTATCGATATCGAGGATGCGTAGTTCGAGGGCACGAACGACGAGGCGCGTGGCGTTGACACCCTCACCACCAGGGAACAGCTTGCGAACCAGTTCCATCTGGCGCTTCTCCAGACTTTTCACACCAAACGGCATACCACGCAGCCCCGTTATCTGCTCCTTGGTATAGCCCAGAGCCAGGTGGCGCAAGAAACGCTCGTCGTACTCGTCAATCTCATAGTTGATAAGGGCCTCCTGACGAGCCAACTGCGAGGACACTGCATGCTTGAAGCGGTCGACAATCTTCTGCAGGATGGGCTCATTGAACACCAGTTGCTTACCCTCCATGACTGCCATCACATCGCGACGCGTCAAGAGTTCGCCACTCTTCAGGATGATGCCGTCGGCACCCGCATCGAGCACGTCGACCCATAGTTTTTCGTTGAGTATCTCGCCCGTAAAAATGAGTATCTTCACCTTCGGATAGAGCTCCTTGGTCTGACGGCAGATTTCCACACCTACCGTCGTCGAGCCACCTAGTCCGAGGTCGAGCAACACGAGGTCGGGCTGCTGCTGTTTGATGAGTCGCCAGAAAGCGGTCTCGTTCTCAGCCGTTCCAATGACTTCAGCCTCAGGTATCTCGTTACGTATAATGCCTTCTGTACCTTTCAGTTCGAGGGGTACATCCTCAACGATAATCAGTTTAAATTTTTCCATTGTGTCGGGGTAATGTTATGTTGACTAAGTTATCTTCTATGACGATGCCACAACCACGACGGGCCGTAGCCTCTCCGTGGTCGCGAACTATCTGACGAGCCATCATGAAGTTGACAGCTGATAGTTGAGCGTTGACGGTAGCGTGGAATTCCACATATTTGTCGTCCTTGACTTCAGCAGTTACCTCTTTGGCTTTCAGCAATTCGAAGAGGTAGTGCAGCAGATTCTCGTCGCCCAAGACGGTCTGTCCATAGAGCTCCACGGGATGGATGTGCAACTTGATGCGCTCCACCTGCGAGGTAGCCTGTTGGATGAGGATGCCATATAGGTCGCGATAATAGGCGGCCACCTCTGCCAACGACTGCATATCGCCGGCATCCACCAACTGACGAATGCGCGAGGGGTAGTACATTGTCTCGTGCTTCAGCGTCGACAGACAATTGTCGAGCACACTGTTGGCGACGTGCAGATTGGCGTTCTCCAGTTCGGCACGACGCAACTCGTCGTCGGCCATCTCGATGTTCGTTTGTTGCTGACGCTCCTGACGGAAACGCTGATAGAGGCGATGTCGGTAGTAGAGCATATAGTAGGCGGGCACGATGAGCACCAACAGGACTAACAACAGGATGACGGCAATGCGCTTGTTCTGCTGCGACTGCTGCATGGTGCGACAGTAGTCAGCCAACGTAGCATCGGCACTCAGTTCCTTGAAGAGTTGCGTATATACCTTGTTATTATATGCATAGAGCGACCACTCGTGGAGCGCCAATGCAGCCACTGCACTCTCATTGCGGATGTCGAGGATGATTTGGTAGTTGGTGTCAATGCCATCGTGCAACCACTCAATCTCAGCAGGGGAGCCATCGTCGCTCTCAGCCTGCAGCAACAGCTGACCATCGGGGTGTTGTTGCTGATAATGGGCATTCAAGTAGACACGACACGAATCGGCAAACTCTAAAGTACGAGCATAGGTGCCGTTGATGTTCGAGAAATAGGCCGAGTCGGCAAAGATATGGGCACGGTCCAAGGCACTCTGTGCATATAGAGGTGAGTAGTGAGAGGTGAGAGGTGAGAGAATAGCAAAAAGCAGGATGAGGCGTTTGATGCCCTTGGGCAGTCGGAAGAAGAAGCGCGACCCCCTACCCTCCTCGCTCTCTGCCTGTAGGCTACAGACGGAGAACAGTTGACTGGTTTTGCGGTACTTTTCTATGATGCCCTTACAGTTCATCAGTCCGAAGCCGTGTCCTTGCTGCACCTTATGGTCGAAGACATGCGCCAATGCGTCAGCACTCATGCCACAACCACTATCAGCCACAGACACCTCTACATAGTTCTCGTTTTCAGTTGCCGAGATATCCACATGACCACCTTCGGGCGTGAACTTACGGGCATTGTCTGCCAGCGTGTTCAGCATGAAGAGCGTCAGCACACGGTCAGCCTTGACAGAGGCCTCGGTGGGTGACACACGCAGGTCGACACCCTTCATCTGGAACGTCTTCTTGCTACGTGCCACGATGTCGAACAGCGCCTGCAGCGGGAAGCTTTCCACATGCATGCTGAGTTCGCCCTGACGCAGTTGTATCCACTGGGTCAGCAACTCGTTCTGTTCGTTGATATTGTCCGTCAGTTCACGGATATAGTCCAAACGTTCTTGGTTTTCTCGCTGTTCTAGATTATCTATTGTTTCTAGAGATTCCAGATATTTTACCTCATGTCGGATACGGTCGATGAGTGGCAGAATGCCCATCGCCAGCGATATCTTAGCACGCTGTTCCAGATGGCGACGCTCGTTACGCTCCACACGCAGACGAGCCTCAGCAACCTCCTCCTGTTTCTGTTCCAGCACGTCGTCGAGTTGATAATCGTCTTTCTGGCGACGATTCAGGCGATTGAAAAGCCACAGGAAGAACAGCAACAGCAGGATGGCAATGGCAACGGCCAGTATCATCCAGTTGAGTTGGGTAGCCTCACGGTCCAGAATACCTGCACGGGCTTCCAGTTCCCGATCCTGACGGGTCTGTTCCTGCAGGTCAATATAGATGTTACGGTTATAGTCACTCTGGGGTTTGTCATCAACAGCGGAATAGGCAACCGACAACTGTTCACGAATACTGGCAACAAGGTCGGGCGCCTGATTAATGCGCTTATCAGCTAATGCTTTGTTCAGATTGTCGAGCGCCTGATAGTCGTCGCCCATCGCATGATAGCAGGAAGCCAGCGTACGATAGGCACCCGCTATCTGATAGACATCGCCATAGGACGTAAACAAACGCAAAGCTTCCTCAGCCAGCGCAATGTCGCCCGTATGGTCTGCCAGTCCCTCCAGCGCCTGTGCCATGAAGTAAGGATAGTTACAACGCTCGGCAATAGTCAGACAGCGCTCCAGACACTCTATCTCGTCAGCACGAATCTGTTCGGCACTGCCTTCGGTGAGCACACCTCCTGCACCGACATTATAGAGGTAGTTCAGATACTGTGCTGTGTCGCGACGGGCAGCCTCTGTATCCATCGTCTGGATAGCCTCCACTGACTGGCGTTCCAAACCAACGTAATAGTAGTAGGTGGAATTGACAATAGCCATCTCCGTTTCGGCATAGTTCATGCGACGCTGCAAGCGTTCAGGCAACGCATCACGCTCCTCTTTGATGCGGAATAGATGACTTTCAGCACGTTCGCGATGTTCGTAGAAAGCACGATTGTCAGAACGACGCTGACAGAGACGCATCAACTGCACCTCTGCAATGTAAAGTTCTATCTGGTTGTCAGTAACTGACAAAGCCTCATTCAACTGTTGTTCGGCCTTGTCGTAGTCCATACGTACTATCGAGACAAAAGCCTTGTTGTTAAGAGCTTCTGCCCTACCCGCTGCATAGCCCACAGCTGCGTCGTAAGCACGCTGAGCAAACAGTTCGGTAGAATCGATGTGACGATAATGATAGGCATAGGAAAGAGAATTCAGCTTGTCCACCGCCTGCCTATCTGGCGATGAACAAGCTGAGAAAATAAATATTGCGAGCAGCGTGTTAAGCGCGAGCCTTAGCACAGTAGCCGAGTGCCTCCTTGCACTTGTCGGTGACGTACTGCCAGTCGCCAGCCTTCACCTTGTCGCTGGGGAACAGCTTAGAGCCCATGCCGACGCAGAAGACGCCTGCCTTGAACCACTTCGTCAGGTTCTCCTCTTCAGGAGCTACGCCACCCGTCACCATAATCTTAGACCAAGGCATAGGAGCCATCAGACCCTTGATGAGGTTCGGACCAACCACGTCGCCAGGGAATACCTTTGTAAAGTCGCAACCAACCTCCTGTGCCTTACCAATCTCAGAGGGTGTCAGACAGCCTGGGCAATAGGTTACGCAACGACGGTTGCAGACAATAGCGATATCGGGGTTGAACAAAGGACCAACAACGAAGTTGGCACCCAACTGGATGTAAAGAGAAGCTGTGGGAGCATCAACTACAGAACCGATACCCAAAGCCAACTCAGGACATTCCGTGTTAACCCACTTTGATAGCTCACCGAATACCTCATGAGCGAAGTCGCCACGATTGGTAAACTCGAAGGCACGAACACCGCCCTCGTAGCAAGCCTTGATGACGTTCTTACAAACTTCAACGTCCTTGTGGTAGAAAACAGGAACCATCGGTGCTTCGGCAATCTTTGCCATCACCTGAAATTTATCAAATTTTGCCATAATTATTCACTTTTCACTTATCACTTTTCACTAGCATTAGCGCTGCACGCGTCCATTAGCATTGCCACCAGCCAGGCTCTCTACTTCGTCAACACCTACCAGGTTGAAGTCACCATTGATAGTGTGCTTCAGAGCAGAAGCAGCCACAGCGAACTCAAGAGCCTCGCCCTGAGTCTCCTTGGTCAGCAGACCATGAATCAGACCACCAGAGAAAGAGTCGCCACCACCGACGCGGTCGATGATAGGATTAATCTCGTAACGCTTAGACTGATAGAACTCCTTACCATCATAAATCAGAGCCTTCCAGCCGTTGAATGTAGCACTGTAGCTCTCACGCAGCGTAGAAACGACATACTTGAAGCCGAACTCCTTCATCATCTGCTTGAAGATGCCCTCATAACCAGCAGCATCAGTCTGACCACCCTCTACGTCAGCATCGGGTTTGAAACCAAGGCAGAGCTCAGCGTCTTCCTCGTTACCAATGCAGACATCCACATACTTCATCAGCGGACGCATGATAGAGATAGCCTTCTCAGAGGTCCACAGCTTCTTGCGGAAGTTCAGGTCAACAGAAACAGTGACGCCGTGACGCTTAGCAGCCTCACAAGCGAGCTTAGTCAACTCAGCTGCCTTGTCAGAGATAGCAGGTGTAATACCACTCCAGTGGAACCACGCGGCACCCTCCATGATTGCATCAAAGTCGAAGTCCTTAGGATCGGCCTCAGCGATAGAACTGTGAGCACGGTCGTAGATAACCTTAGAAGGACGCATAGAAGCGCCAGTCTCAGCATAATACAGACCAACACGGTCTCCACCGCGAGCAATGAACTGTGTGTTCACACCATAGCGACGCAAGGCGTTAACAGCAATCTGACCAATCTCGTGCTTGGGCAGCTTAGAAACAAAGTAAGCCTCGTGACCATAGTTAGCCACGCTGACTGCAACGTTTGCCTCACCACCACCAGGGATAATGCGGAATGACTCACTCTGAATGAAACGGTCGTTGCCCATGGGCGACAGGCGAAGCATGATCTCACCTAATGTTACAATTTTTGCCATTTGTTTTAGTATTACATTTAATATAAATTGTATTTAAAGTGTTTGCAAAGTTACGATATATTTTTTGATTGACAAAGAATTCAAGCAAAAATATTACAAAAACACCCGTAAACGTTTACCGCAAAGAAAAAACTACAAGAATTTTATCGACATATCATTTTTTTTCACTACCTTTGCAGGGATTATGGATACTACTAAGATAAGAATCAAGGATATCGCAGAACGCGCTGGCGTCAGCGTTGGTACCGTGGACCGTGTGCTCCACGAGCGCCCAAACGTGTCACCTAAGGCCTTGGAAAAGGTCAAGAAGGCCCTAGATGAGATGGACTACAAGCCCAACATGTATGCCTCTGCCCTTGCCTATAACAAGTCGTACAACTTCTACATGGTGCTCCCTAAACATGAGTCAGAGGCCTACTGGGAGGAGATAGAAGAAGGCGCTGGCACGGCTTGCGACCATCTTAGTGACTTTCGCATATCAAATAAGGTGATGTACTACAACCGTTTCGACACCAGCACTTTTGCCAAGACAATGACAGAGGTGCTCAGACAGGAACCTGATGGAGTTATCGTCGTACCCTCGCAGTTAGACATCACAAGAAAGTACACGGACATCATGCATGAACAGGGAACACCCTTCATTCTGCTCGACTCCTACATGCCCGACCTACGACCACTGGCATTCTTTGGCCAGGACTCTTTCTCCAGCGGTTACTTCGCTGCCCGCATGCTGATGATTATCGCCTCGAAGGAGAAGGAAATCATGCTGATGAAACAGATGAGAAACGGAAACGTAGCATCCAAACAGCAGGAGAACCGCGAGACAGGATTCCGCCACTACATGCACGACCACTTCCCCAACGTCATCATCCATGAAGTCAACCTGTCACTCGACGAAAAGCGCGAATGTTACGATGCCATTCTGGAAAAGTTCTTTGAAGAACATCCTTTGGTACACCATTGCATTACATTCAACTCTAAGGCACACCTTGTGGGTGAATACCTGTTGAAAAGCAACCGTCGTAACATCCAGATTATGGGTTACGACATGGTCCCTAAGAATGCAGAGTGTGTCCGCCATGGCAGTATTTCGTTCCTGATAGCGCAGCACGCCTTCATGCAGGGTTATGCTTGCATTGACACACTCTTTAATGCCATCATCCTGAAGAAAGAGGTGGACCCTGTAAACTACATGCCTATCGAACTGCTGACTAAGGAGAATATTGATTTCTACAGAAGAAAAAATATTGGCTAAATAAACAAATACTTAAAAAAAAATCATTATGGAACAAGCTACATTTTTGAAAATTAATCCAGCTGACTCCGTCGTCGTTTGTCTGGCCCCCAAAAAGAAGGGCGACATCATCGATATTGACGGCAAACAAATCATCATCAATCAGGACACGCCAGCCGGTCACAAGGTGCTCATCAAAGATGCCAAACTGGGTGACGATATCATCAAGTATGGCTATCCCATCGGTCATGCCCGTCAGGACCTGAAGGCAGGCGATTGGGTTAACGAGAACAATCTCAAGACGAATCTTAGCGGAACGTTGGAATACATATATAATCCTGTAAACCAGCCTCTTAATATTAAAGATGAAAAGCGAACCTTTAAGGGATATGTTCGTAAGAACGGTGACGTTGGCGTACGCAATGAGATTTGGATCGTACCTACCGTAGGCTGTGTTAATGGCATCGCTGAGCGTCTGGCTGAACAGTTACGCAAAGAAACAGGCATGAAAAATATTGACGCCATCTGGACGTGGCATCATAACTATGGTTGTTCACAACTTTCTGAAGACCACGAGAACACCCGCAAAGTGTTACGCGACATCTGTCTGCACCCAAATGCAGGTGGTGTACTAGTACTCAGCCTTGGCTGTGAGAACAACCAACCGGAGGATTTCATGGCAATGCTCGGCGACTACGACAAGGACCGCATCAAACTGTTGGTGACCCAACGTGTCGAGGGTGACGAGATGGAAGCAGGTATGGCTATTCTTCGTGACCTCTATGCCAAGGCCAAGCAGGACAAGCGCGAAGAAGTCAGTGTCTCAAAGCTACGTGTGGGTCTGAAGTGTGGTGGTTCTGACGGTTTCTCTGGCATTACCGCTAATCCGCTGGTGGGTGAGTTCTCCGACTGGCTGGTAGCACAGGGCGGCACCAGTATCCTTACGGAGGTTCCTGAGATGTTTGGCGCAGAGACCATTCTGATGAACCGTTGTGAGACACCAGAGTTGTTTGACAAGACCGTCTCGATGATCAACAACTTCAAGAATTACTTCCTCTCCCACGGAGAACCTGTTGGTGAGAATCCCTCTCCCGGCAACAAGGCTGGTGGCATCTCAACGCTCGAAGATAAAGCATTAGGATGCACACAGAAGTGCGGAAAGGCTCCCGTCAGTGGTGTCATGGAGTATGGCGATCGTCTGGAGCATGCCGGACTGAACCTGTTGTCAGCTCCAGGCAACGACCTTGTAGCATCTACAGCACTGGCCTCGGCAGGTTGTCATATCGTGTTGTTTACCACAGGACGTGGCACACCCTTTGGCACTTTCGTACCTACCATGAAGATTGCCACTAATCCTACGCTAGCCAAAAATAAACCCCACTGGGTAGACTTCTCAGCAGGTCAACTCGTCGAGGGTCGCACCATGCAAGAGCTGGTTCCTGAGTTCATTGACAAGGTATTAGCCGTTGCCAGTGGCGAGCCTGCCCGCAACGAGGAGAACGGCTATCGCGAGATTTCAATATTCAAAAACGGTGTAACGCTTTGAAGAAAGGATTATTAGCATTATCACCGCTTGCGGTGTTCGTCATTTTGTATTTAGTCACGAGTATTATTGCTCGTGACTTTTACAAAGTGCCCATCACCGTAGCATTCATGGCAGCATCAATGTATGCCGTCGTGACCAGCGGTAACATTCCTCTTCGTGAGCGCATCGACATCTACAGTCGTGGCGCTGCCAAGGGGCAGATGATGCTGATGATCTGGATATTCATACTAGCTGGAGCCTTTGCACATACTGCTAAGGTGATGGGAGCCATCGATGCTACTGTCAACTTAGCGCTGACACTATTGCCTGGCAACATGCTATTGGCAGGACTGTTCCTTGCTGCTTGTTTCATCTCTGTCAGCGTGGGAACCAGCGTAGGAACCATTGTGGCGCTGACACCTATAGCTGCTGGTGTGGCACAACAGACGGATACCAGCATACCCCTGATGACGGCTGTCGTGGTGGGTGGTTCGTTCTTTGGTGACAACCTATCGTTCATCTCTGATACCACCATTGCAGCCACCTCCACACAAGGCTGTAAACTTAGCGATAAGTTCCGCGTCAACTCGTTCATCGTGGTACCAGCAGCAGTACTGATACTGGGAATATACCTGTTTATGGGACAAGGCATAACCTCGCCCCACAGTGTTGGCGATGTTTCGTTCGTCAAAGTCGTACCATATCTTGTCGTATTGCTTACCGCTGTGCTTGGGATGAATGTGATGGCCGTACTGTCAATGGGTATCATTCTCACAGGAATTATCGGTATCCTTGATGGTTCGTTCGACATCTTTGGATGGTTCAGTGCTATGGGCAACGGTATCGTTGGCATGGGTGAACTTATCATCATAACTATGATGGCAGGAGGACTGTTGGAGATTATCAAACATAATGGCGGCATCGACTTCATCATCGATCGTCTCACACGTCATGTATCCACTAAGCGTGGCGCAGAGATGACGGTAGCAGGACTGGTTTCATTCGTAGACCTCTGTACGGCCAACAACACGGTAGCAATCATTACCGTGGGTGGCATTGCCAAACAGATTGCCGACCGTTTCGGCGTCGACAACCGCAAGTGTGCGTCTATCCTTGACACATTCTCCTGTACAGTACAAGGACTTATTCCTTATGGTGCACAGATGCTCATGGCGGCAGGACTGGCACAGCTGAACCCTATCAGCATCCTACCCTATCTCTACTACCCGTTCGCTATTGGCATTGCTGCCATACTCTCAATATTATTAAGGTTTCCGAAACGCTATTCATAAAGATATACGATGGACATCATACAGCGCAACTTCCTACGTTTGCTCCGCTGTGGAGCCTTTGGCAAGACAGAGCCCATAGAGCCCATGTCGCACTGGAAATGGAACAGACTCTACCAGATATCTCAGATTCATGGTGTAACGCCCTGGATTAGGGACGGCATCCGTCGTTGCCAGAATGACTTCTTCCTACAAATGCCTCCTTCGCTGCGCCAGCATTTTGAGGAAGACCAGACATCAACAAGGGAAGAGCAAGGACCAGAGGAACTGACGAATCCTATGCTTAACCGCAAACTACAACAACTTGCTGAGGAATCCGGTTCGGAAGATCCTACTTTCAACCTATTGTTGCGTCTTATCCATATTGCCCGCAACATTATGACGCAAGGCATCAGCTTGCGCCAGCTCGCCATGTTGGGCATCTATCTGCGTACTACAAAAGACACCATCGAATATGAAGTGCTGAAAACATGGATACACCGCTTGGACATGGGACAGATGGCATGTCTGGAAGGGTCGATGCTCATGGAACTGTTTGATTTCACCGAACAGGAGATACGCTTTACCGACGCAACCGTTGACAAGAAGACACGAAAAGCAATCGATGATATCTTTCAACTGACAGAGAAAAATGCTGCTGATTGGTATTTCACTCAAGGTCAGAGTATCTTTGTGCGTAGTAGCGACTCGCGCGCTATGATGTGGCACGTCAAACAGTCAGCGCGTTATATGCGTTATTATCCCATGGAGGCTGTCACCAACTTCATTCGCAACTTTACCCACTCCATGTCGCACATCGAAGAATAGACAATGCCAGCCTATTCCCTAACAAGTAATCAGTGACGGAAGCGAATCTCACGAAGGTTATGGTTTCCCATAAAGCGGCTCTTGTCCACGTAGCCGCTAATGCCCGATATGCTTCCCTTACCCGTATACTGCCACATGGTAATCTCGCGGTCGTCGGCAACAACGGGTTCTTCATCTGTGTACATGGCAATCATGATCTTGTAGTCGTCAATCTTACCCTGCAAATGCTTATTATAGAAGTTACGACCGGTATAGATAAGCGGTTTCTGCTGATAGGCCTCTTCTATCAAGTCGAGAAAATAGAACAGCGAGTCACAGAACACGTCGGTTGACAGTCCCCCCGTACTCTCCACATCTATCATCGGCACCAAGTCCTGTTCCTCAGGAATACACTGCGACTGGAAATTGCGTAACTGTTTCAGTTGGTCAGTCTTCGGACGATAGAAATGATAACTGCCAACTTTCAGTCCCTGCTGATGAGCCATCCAGATGTTACGCTCAAAGGTAGCATCGATACGATCACCACCTTCAGTGGCTTTCAGGTAGACATACTCCATGTGGGTGTTGTCTCCAATGGTCTCCCAGAACACATTGCCCTGGTAGTGGCTCAGGTCTATGCCATGAATGTGTGAACACGTGTCCTCACACTGCACATAGTAGTCTTGCGCGTGCGAAGGAAGAGCCAGCAAAAAGAGGAAAATGGTTATATAGTGTGCTAAATGCTTCATTATTTTTAAAATTTAGGTGCAAAGTTACAAATAATTATGCATTATGCATTATTAATTATGAAATATTTGTATCTTTGCAAAATAAAGTAAGAATATGAGACATCTTTTAACGATTATAAGTGCTATTCTGCTGTTTACAGCCTGTTCTAAGGACGATGACAACGGTCCTGATCCCATAGATTATGCCCAGCGTACCGTCATCGTATATATGGTTGGCGAGAATTCGCTCACCCCCTACATGCAGAGCGACATTAATGAGATGCTCCAAGGCCGCAAAAAAGTTGCAGCATCAGAGAACTTGGTTATATATGTCGACAAACTCAGTAAGACCGAGATGCCTTTCATTGCAAAGGTCACTAATGAAGGAAAACTGGATACGCTGTATCGCTACGAACAGGACTTCTACTCATCAGATCCAGACTACATGGTTGACGTCATAGACCGCATCTACCAGATGTGCCCTGCCACAGAGGACTATGGTTTGGTGTTGTGGAGCCACAGTAGCGGATGGCTCATCGAGAGTGACAGCGTGGTTACACACCGTGCCTATGGCATAGATAGCGGTAATAACGAGCTTACTACTTATTATGATGAGCGCAGCAAGGATTACGTGTACAAGGGCAAGTGGCTAAACATACCATCTATGCGAGAAACCTTTAAGATACTTCCTTTCAAGTGGAAGTTCATCATGTGCGACTGCTGCAACATGATGAATGTGGAGGATGGCTACGAGTTGCGCGAAGTGACAGACTACCTCATGGGATCGCCTGCTGAGATTCCTGGCTATGGAGCGCCCTACGAAACTATTGTTCCTGCGTTGTTCCTACATACAGAGAATTTCTGTCAGGCTGTTATCGATGCCTATGCTGATGCTTACCCCAATCGCGTACCACTATCCGTCATTAAGACTTCAGAGATGGGAGCACTGGCAGAAGCTACGCGTCCTTTGTTGCCACGCATCAATGAATATGTCAATAACGAGAGTAACCTGATGGCTGGCCACATCTATTATAACAACACTTATGTAGACGGACGCCGCAAGCACATCATGTTCGATGTCCGCGAGGTTGTACGCAAGGCTTTTGCCAACGAGCCGTCGAAGTATGATAACTGGTATCAAGTTTTTCAGCGTGCTGTACCATACAACCGAATGGCAGAATCATGGCAAACGAGTAGTTCTATAAATATCAATTTCAGAGACTTTACTGTTAACGAAGACACCTTCAGCGGTGTCAGCATGTTCTTCCCCATGGAGCAATACGGCACTGCCGAATGGAGCTGTAACATAGCTATCAAACAGATGGGCTGGTACTACGCAGTAGGCTGGTCGCAAGTAGGCTGGTGAACCACCACTTTTACTTTTGAGATGCGGCGTTCTTCCATTTCCAGAATCTCAAAGGTGAAGTTCAGGTACTCTATCTTCTCATGGGGTTTGGGGAACTCACCCTTGATTTCAAGCAACAGGCCCGCAATGGTGTCTGCATCACCTTCCACATCCTCAAAGGTCTCATCATCAAGGTTCAGTATCTTGTAGAAGTCAGACAACAGCGTCTTACCCTCAAAGACATAGGTATTGGAGTTAATACGCTGATAGCTCTTCTCGTCCTCGTCGTATTCGTCGTTGATTTCACCGACAATCTCCTCCAAGACATCCTCTAGTGTGACGATACCGCTAGTACCACCAAACTCGTCTACAACAATGGCGATGTGCACCTTGTTCTCCTGGAACTCACGCAACAAGTCGTCAATCTTCTTCGTCTCAGGCACAAAGTACGGTGGACGAATCAACGATTGCCAACGGAATGCTGCACCTTTGGTCAGGTGTGGCAGTAAGTCTTTGATATACAGGATACCACGAATATTATCACTATTGTTCTGATACACGGGAATACGTGAGTAGTTATTCTCAACAATACACTGTAGCACCTCCTGATAGGACGATTTAAAGTCCAAGTCCACCACATCCTGTCGCGAAGTCATAATCTCCTTGGCAGTCTCGTCGCCAAAGCGAACAATACCCTCCAGAATGCGCTGTTCTTCCTTGATGTCCTCTTTATCCGTCAGTTCCAGCGCTTGTTCCAAGTCGTCTACACTCAATACGTGATTCTCCTTCTGTACCACTTTGTCAGCCAGACGACCAGAACTGACCACAATGCTGGCAAAAGGATAGAACAACTTACGACAGAACAGGACACCATTCACTGCACCACGACAGAAACGCAGCGGTTGCTGACCAGCATACACCTTAGGCATGATCTCGCCAAACAGCAACAACAGAAAGGTCAGCAAGACCGTCATGCAGACAAATTCCAACCACCAGGCCTTTCCAAAATTCACAGCATGGTCGAAGAAATAGCCAAAGAGCATGATGATGGTCACATTGACCAGGTTGTTGGTAATCAGAATGGTGGCCAATGTACGCTCGGAATCCTCCCGCAACAGCTTGATGTGCTGGTCTTCCTCAGTCTTTTCCTCGTCGAGTTCATTCAGGTCAGCAGGTGACAGCGAGAAGAAAGCAATCTCTGAACCAGAGGCAAAACCAGAGACAAACAATAATCCGCAAGCCAACAGACCAGCAATAATAGCCCCTGTTGAAGGAGTCAACAGGGTCACTTCATTAAATATTTCTAGAAAATAATCCATGAATTACACATTGGTAGAGCCCGTAGAGTCTTGTGAAGTTGCCATCGCCTTGGGTGACAGCATCTCCATATTGTCTGCCCATATCTCGGTGGCTTGATGCCGAACGCCCTGCTTGTCATCCCACGTGGTATAACGAATACGGCCCTCGACATACAGCTTGTCACCTTTATGAACATATTTCTCAACGACCTCGGCAAGTTTTCTCCACAACAGTACGGTATGCCAGTCAGTACGGTCAGGCACCTGAGTACCATTTGCCAGCGTATAGCCACGCTCTGTCGTTGCCAAACGCACACGAGCAACAGCTACGCCCTGATCAACATAGCGCACTTCAGGTTCGACACCTACATTACCTATCAGCATCACCTTGTTCATAATCCTACTTGCATTTTCCTAAGAACGTGAACTTGAAGTTCTTACCCTTGGCAGAGGGGAACTGACTGCGATGATCTACGCGTTCAGACAGATGTGCCACAATGCGATTATAGCAATCCATGCCAGATGCGGCCTTCACACGTGCCACAAAATTGGTGTCGCGATACTGGAACTTACCCGTACCTGGTACCAGCTGAACACGCTTGAACATGATGGCACCTTCATACCAACCATAGCGAGGTTCATTGAGGGTCAGCAATACAGGAACAGACTTACCGTTTGCGCTTTCTGCGGGACGTACTGCTTTCTTATCCTTAAAGTCCTGCATGGTATTCGCCTCGGTTTTAATAATAATAAAGTACACGCGAGGACGAATCTTATAGCGCTTGGGATAATAGACATCGCTGGCCACATAGTCGCGAATGTCTTTCTCCAACACTGGGTTCATGCCAATATCATCAATGCCTGCTAAGAATGCGATGGCTTCATCTGCATTGTTAACCAGCACTTCACTGTCAAAATAACGAAGATATAAATTCATTGAATGTGTTTGTTTTTCAAAATAAAAAATCAAAGAAGAGCGGAAAACGGGACTCGGACCCGCGACCCCAACCTTGGCAAGGTTGTGCTCTACCAACTGAGCTATTTCCGCAAAATATTCCTTGCCAAGGTTGGCACCTTCATTCTTGAGGCAAGGTTGTGCTCTACCAACTGTGTATTTTCAACAAATTGAAAACTGATGGTGAAGAGGAGGAGACTCGAACTCCCACGTCGCAATTGACACTACCCCCTCAAAGTAGCGCGTCTACCAATTCCGCCACCTCTCCATCATGTTGGATAACGTGTGAAGAAAAAAGAGTGCCCAGAACAGGACTCGAACCTGCACGCCTCGCGGCACACGCACCTGAAACGTGCGCGTCTACCAATTCCGCCACCTGGGCATTTATCATTACAAACCTATTCGTAATGCTCTTTTTTGTTCAACATGTTGAGCGGAAAACGGGACTCGGACCCGCGACCCCAACCTTGGCAAGGTTGTGCTCTACCAACTGAGCTATTTCCGCTTGTTCTTCCTGTTCTGGAAGGCATCTCTCTCGATTGCGGATGCAAAGGTAATGCTTTTTTCTGAACTACCAAAACTTTTTAGCCGTTTTTTTAAAAAAAACTTCAATTTCTGACTAAAAAGTGACCTCAAAGACGGCTACACCTTATTAAATATAAGCTCTGTGAGCGCTTCTTTGTGGTGTCCAGGCATGACAACATGGTGGTTGCCGATGGGGGCGTTGAGGAAATAGGAAGCCTGCTCATCGTGGAGCTCTGATGTCAGTGTATAAATCGCGATATTCATAGTTTTATCGGTTACAAGTCCTATTTCGCCTACAAAATTAGTTAAAAATACGCAGAATCCGCATATTTCGACCTATTTTTTTATTATCTTTGCATGGAAATTTAATAATTATCGCATTATATGTTTGACAAAAACACCTATATTCGGCGACGTGCCGAACTGAAAAAGCTGGTTGGAGAGGGCATCATCGTGCTCTTCGGCAACAACGAGTCGCCCTGCAACTATCCAGCCAACAGCTATGCGCCCATGCGTCAGGACTCCTCGTTCCTGTACTATTTCGGACAGCACCGCGATGGTCTTGTGGGCGTCATTGACATAGATAAGGATGAGGAATGGCTCTTTGGCGACGACATCGATGTGGAGGACATTGTGTGGATGGGCTTCACCCCATCAGTCAGCGACCTGGCTGCAGAGGTAGGCATCACGAAGACAGCGTCCCTCTCTGCCCTCAGTAGTGTATGTCGACGTGCCACGTCGACAAACGCAACCGTTCACTTCCTGCCACCCTACCGCCACGACACGAAGATACAGATCATGGACCTGCTGGGCATTCATCCTTCTAAGCAGAAGGAGACCGCCTCACTGAAGCTCATCAAGGCTGTTGTCAAGATGCGTGCCACCAAGGAACCACAGGAGATTGCAGCTATTGACCGTGCCTGCAACATTGGCTACGAGATGCACACCACCGCCCAGCGACTCATCAAGCCAGGCGTGACGGAGCGCTTCATTGGCGGACAGGTGGACGGCATAGCCCGTTCGTTGGCTCAGGGTACCAGCTTTGCCACCATCTTCTCACAGCATGGTGAGATCATGCACGGCAACCCTTCTGACGCTCCGCTGGAAGCTGGCCGCTTGGCACTCTGCGATGCTGGTTGCGAGCTCGACGACTACTGTTCTGACCACACTCGCACCATGCCTGTCAATGGTAAGTTCACCCAGCGCCAGCAGGAGATCTACTCCATCGTAGAGGCCTGCCACGACTATGTGCTGGAGGTCGCCAAGCCTGGCGTAAAATATATGGATGTCCACTTTGCTGTCTGCCGCATGATGACAGAGCGTCTGAAGGAGCTCGGCCTGATGAAGGGCGACACCGACGAGGCTCTGCGCGCTGGTGCTCACGCCATGTTCCTGCCTCACGGACTGGGTCACATGATGGGCATGGACGTGCACGACATGGAAGGACTGGGACAGATCTATGTGGGCTTCGACGACGAGACGCGCCCCAACCTTGAGCAGTTCGGCACCAACTGTCTGCGCATGGGTCGCCGCCTGGAAGAAGGCTTCGTGGTTACTGACGAGCCAGGCATCTACTTCATCCCTGCCCTCATCGACGAGTGGCGTGCCAGCGGCCACTGCAAGGATTTTCTCAACTTCGACAAGCTGGAGACCTACAAGGACTTTGGTGGCATCCGCATCGAGGACGACGTGCTGATTACCAAGGACGGCTGTCGCTTCCTGGGCGACAAGCGCATCCCTTACCATATCATAGAACTCGAAGAGTTCATGGCGAAATAACGTCAAGACATCGAAATATCGAAACATCGAAATATCGAAACATCGTAATAAAAATTAAATATGAAAAAGATTATGACTCTCGCGCTGCTGGCTCTCATGAGCCTTGGCGCACAAGCAGAAGAAGCAAAAGACTCTGCTGCTAGCAACAAACCCGTATTCACCACCATCAAGGAGAACCCCATCACCAGCATCAAGGACCAGAACCGTTCAGGCACGTGCTGGGACTACTCTACCCTCTCCTTCTTTGAGGCTGAGATTCTGAAGGCTACTGGCAAGACCTACGACCTCGACGAGTCGTTCGTAGCCAACAAGACCTATATGGACCGTGCCATCCAGGTGGTTCGTTTCCATGGCGACTGCCAGTTCTCACAGGGCGGTTCAGCTGAGGACGTGCTGGCAACCATGAAGGCCCACGGCATCGTTCCACAGGGCATCATGCCTTTCCCTGGCTCACTGTATGGTGACTCACTGAACAACTTCAACGAGTTCTTCAGCCTGCTGGAGCCCTACGTGGCTGCTATCGCCAAGAGCGACGCCAAGAAAATCTCCAACCAGTGGAAGGTCGGTCTGCAGGGCATCCTCGATGCCTACCTCGGCAAGTGCCCTGAGGAGTTCACCTACGAGGGCAAGAAGTACACTCCGAAGAGCTTCATGGCTTCGCTGGGCATCAACCTCGACGACTATGTCAGCATCACCAGCTACACCCACCATCCCTTCTACACCACCTTCGCCGTAGAGGTACAGGACAACTGGCGCTTCCCACAGTCTTACAACCTGCCCATGGACGAGATGATGAAGGTCATCGACAATGCCATCGACAAGGGCTACACCATCGCATGGGGTGGCGACGTCTCTGAAGACGGTTTCACCCGCAAGGGTCTGGCTTACGCCGTCGACGGCAAGGCTGCACAGAGCCTTCGTGGCAGCGACATGGCCAAGTGGCTGAAGCTGAACACCACCAAGAAGCGCGACATCATCGACTCGCTGGGTTGCACCGTTCCCGAGATTGTTCCTACTCAAGAGCTGCGCCAGGAGCGTTTCGACAACTGGGAGCTCACCGACGACCACGGCATGCTCATCTACGGTGTTGCCAAGGACCAGAACGGCAAGGAGTACTACATGGTGAAGAACTCATGGGGTGAGAGTGGCGACTACAAAGGCATCTGGTACATGACCAAGGCCTTCATTGCTGCCAACACCATGGACTTCCTCATCAACAAGAACGCCATCCCCAAGGATATCCGCAAGAAGTTAGGACTGTAAACAGTCATCACCACCAAGAATTTTGATTGGCATATATAATGTTCGCGCATGCGCGCACTGCGTGGTTTTTAAAAAAAATGGTTTCACCTTCCACGGACATGCCCAGAGTCCTTTGTTTAAAGGGATTCTGGGCATTTTGCATGCGCGCGGACGTTTCACAATGCTTTCACAGAGATTCCACAGGGGCTGATACGACAACGGGAGTAGCTGATACGACTGCGGGAAC
>Ga0247609_10001513_pt1 | contig 27393 bp, 14 predicted proteins | sample 172DNAGHGlowgp2_FD_193487 | JGI IMG/M metagenome (GOLD analysis project Ga0247609, IMG submission 193487) | Sheep rumen microbial communities from Palmerston North, Manawatu-Wanganui, New Zealand - 1728 DNA GHGlow gp2 | ecosystem: Host-associated > Mammals > Digestive system > Stomach > Rumen ...
ATTCTGAAAGTGGCCCGTACCATCGCCGATCTCGATGGCTCAGAGCGAGTACAAATCCAGCATATCGCCGAGGCCATTGGTTATCGTAACCTCGATCGTGGCGATTGGGCCGAACGAGGTGGTTAAAATTATTTGTATTTGAATTTGCCACTACCAAAATCGCTCAAAAAGCCTTTAAAATATGGAGTTTTGAGAAAGTTATGCCTCCACCTTGCCGCTACCTTACCACTACTATTTAGCTGCTTTTATGCAATAGAAAGTAATATCGTATGAATCAAACTACGGACTTTCAAGTTTCAGTATAAAAGCATGCTTCTTTATTCTCTAGAGAATTGATTTGTCCCACCCTATGGGAATAATTGAAATATTAAGGACTTTCTTTATATTCTCTAGAGAATTCAAAAGCAATGTTTAATTTAAAATGTTGCGAGGTAGGCTTCTAATGTCTGCTAGGTAGTATATTAAAGGGTAAAATATGGTAATTTTGTAGCGGTAATGTAGTGGTAAAGTAGAGGCAAAGTAGAGGAAATATTTTGTGCAAAATACTTAATACCAGTTATTTTTCTTATATTTAGTAGAGGCAGATTAAGAAATTTATCATTATAACAATGACGAAAAGTCTTTCTTTTGAACTTTCAAGACACTTACAAGTAAAACACCATCTAGGTGGAAAGCAAAAATCGACTAACATATTGCATTTTGTTAGTCGATTTTTGTAATTTGTAATCCTAAATTATAACTTTTTCCCTATCTTTGCTAGAAAATCAATAGTTTATGATGGAGAAAAAACGAACTCGTATTCTAACCCTTCTGGCATTCCTCTTTTTAATGCCTCATGTGGTAAAAGCTGCTGGCGAGGTGGAGACACTGATCGTACAGCTGAAAAATGGTGTAGAAAACGCTTTCTTTTTGAAAGACAAACCGATAGTAACCTTTGAGGGTACTAGCCTCAAGGTAAGTGCAACGACTGGCGATGTCAGCTTCCCTCTTGCTGATGTGATGCGCTTCACATACGCCATGAAGTCGCCAACGGGCATCAACGAGCAAATCAACACTCCCACAGGGGTAGCTTTAGAAGGCGATGTACTTGTTATCAGCCAGCTCAAAGCGAATGCCACCGCAAGTATCTATACCCTCGATGGAAAACTGATCCGCCAGCTGAGACCTCATCGCGCAGGAACCTATCGCATCAGTCTCTCAGGATTACCCACTGGGCTCTATCTCATCAAAGCAGATAACGTCACCTATAAAATCACAAAGCGATGAAACGTTACACCTTATACATATTAGTGGCCATATTGGGCATGCTCAATATCCAGCCAGCAGGGGCCCAGCAAAAGCAGGATGCTCTCTATGTTTTCCGCAATGATGGAAAGTTTAACGCATTCTATTATGCAGACATCGAGCGCATCGAATACTCAAAGGTTGATACCCTGGGAAAAGAGCAAAGCGACTATGTCGTTCAGGAAATCTATGCTCTCGACAGCATTTTCCGTATCCCTATCAGTGCCATCGATTCTGTGGCATTCGCAACTCCTGAGACAAAATACAAGGCAGACGTTATACGTCCCGACAAGACGATGACGGATTATATCGTGGCCTCCGACTCTGTCAGTTGGTTCCGACTCTCAGCATCAGCACCATCATCTGTTATTCCAAAGGTTGGCGACAAGATACTCATGGAGAATCCTGTAGCTTATCTGCCAGACGGATTCTCAGGCAAAGTAACAAAGGTTACAAATGGCAACAACGGAACGACGATAGAGACTGATGCCGTAGCACTTGATGAACTCTTTGACCGTATCGTAGTAAAGGCAGCAGCAGGCTCATCTACATCTTCCAAAGCCAGAACCCGTGGTGTAGATGCCATCGACGTGTCGTATGAAAGCAAGACAGAAATAGAATTGCCCACCCTTTCAGGCTCTTTCTCTGGGCTTAACCTCTCTGGCGACGGCTTCAAGGCATTCAATGATAATTTTGCCATCTCCCTGGAAGGAAGTCTCACAGGAACCTATTCTGTCACACCTGTTATTACAGATTTCAGGGCATTCCTCTATGCAGATGTTGTTGAGGGCGTGAAACTTTACCAGTACATGAAAATGAATCGTGCAGAAAAAGTGTCATTCAGTGCATCAGGCACATTGAGCGCCAACCTTGATATCCCATTCACATTCGCAAAAGATGCTGTCAAGGGACAAGTGAGTGAAGACGGCAAGAAACTGACCAAGAAGATTGGCGGCTTCAATGTAGATTTCTCCTTCGGATGGTTCTTCAACGGCAAATGCACCATCAGCAGCGACATCTATCATGAGAAACAAGGCGTCAGCCTGACCACTCTTGCTTATGATGAGCCAGCTTTCCATGTTCCTGCGGCAGCTGACTTCTTTGAAAAGACATCCTATAATCTTGTTAATGATACTGTTGGTGTCAAAGGATGGGCTGCAGGCTTATCTGCCTCAACGGGAGTCTATGCCAAAGCAGAAGCAGAAATCGGATTCCTCAAACGCCAATTCAAAACAGAAGCCAGAGTTGAAGCTGGAGTGCGATTGGAAGAAGAGTTGAAGGTAGCAATCAATGACATCACAAACACTGAATTTCTTGAAACTAGCAGGCTATATACTGTTCTCAATGCAGCTGACAATGTTAGCAGAAGCTTCTATGCAAGTGCCTCTTTGACGGCAAAGCTTGATCTCTGGGCAGGTTTGAATTGGGCACCTATCAACTTCAGTCCTGAGATTACGCTTTCCAAGCAGGGCATCTTAGGAGCAGTGCCTGACATGAAAGATATCACATGGGAGTTAGATAAGAAGGCACCCTGGAGGGGAACGCTCACTGTTCCCCTTGATCGTTCACTACTTTTCCCAAAACAGGTGGGTCTGACTATCTATGACATCACAGATGAAAAAGAACCAGTAAAGACCATTGATCTTTGGAAGAAAGCCGCCTATTACTCACCAAACACCTACTCACAGATAAAAGAGGTAATAGAAGATCTTGAGCCAAACCGTTTCTATAAGGCTTATCCACAGGTAAAGGTCTATAACTATCCAATTTTAGCAGACAAGGAGACGGAAGTGACTCTTGGCCCTCCCATGATGAACATCAAGCCCAAAACTATGGAGTTCGATGAGAATCCCGGCTACAAGGACATCGAGGTGATTACGAACGTTAAGAACACAGAGTTCACTACTGAAGATGCATGGCTTAACGAAACCAAGCCAACTTGGAACAACGAGGAAGGACGTTTAACGGTCCATGCACCAGCATTACCTGATGGCACAGACACTCGCAAAGGATATGTGATAGGCGTGGGCTACGACAAAGATGGCAAGGAACTGCTGCGAGATACAGTCACCATTACCCAGCTACGCCCCATCTTGCAGGCATCGCCAAATCCTGTGACGTTTGAGCAGAATGGAGGAACCGTAAAGGTTACGCTTAATACCACTCTTGCCCAGATTGAGGCTCAAATACAAGAGGGAGGCAACCTCGACAAGTTCTTTACGATGACCCTCAATGCTGATAACATCATCACTATTACAGCTCCAGAGAATACCACAGGCCAAGAACTTACAGGCAATATCATCGTCAAGGGTGCCTCTCCTGGAGGCCAGAAAGCTGAGCTGAACCTCAACGTGATTCAGAAGAGCGGAACTGCCGAACAGCCAGAGATGACGCTCTCTACAGAAAATATGACTTTTGACTACAACACAGGAACACAGGACTTTACCGTTCATGTGGCTGGTGGTGTGAGCTTAAAGACATTGAACACCAAACAAAAGCTCGATTCAAATGGCAAGAAATGGCTTGATTGGGTATTGAAAGACAAATCAGATCCGAATAATCGCGTCTATACCGTCACCGTAACCGAAAATAAAGATGGAGAATCTCGTACAGGTACCATCGATTTGACAGCAAAGAACGATGACGGAACTGTTGAAATCGTTAAAACATTAACAATTACACAAAATGCTACTGCCAATGAAGAGTCAGACCTGCAGATAAAAGAAGTAAGTATCTACGGTAAGAGCAAGAAGCTATATGAAAAGGCGGATTACCAGACTGATGCCGACTTCTCGTTTAGAGACTCCAATGCAAAGATTGTAAAAAATGGTAATAAATATTACGTTACAGGTACTTATTCTAAGAAGAATGACAAGTGGGGTGCCGTAGAAGGATTTGACTTAGATGGAGATTATATGGAAACTGGAGATTATCAGATCGTGTTCTTCAAGGAATCTTCAAACAACAAGTACTATTTAGAAAGTGCAAGCATTAAATATCATAATCATGGTGAAGATAATCAGAAGAATTATCTTGTAGAAGGAACTATGTCCATAACGGATAAAAAGATATTAATAGAAAGTCCTTATGGCTCTGATCACGATAAGTATGGAATAGAATGCGAAAATGTTCAGATGTCAGGAACATCAAGACTATGGAGATGGCTTTACAATGGTAGTAAATATAAATATGAACTCTACAACCTTACTATAAGCGATGAGACTTGGGAAACTGCAATTGGTATAGAATTCAAATAAAGTAAAACTCCCAAATTATGATACGACTCGCGAAACCTTTCTTCGCGAGTCGTAAGTTTTTTATTCTACTACTGTTTCTTGGCAGCTTTGGCCTCGGCTTTTAGGCGCTTCTTTTCAGCCTTAGCTGCGGCCTTTTGTTGTTTCTTTAGTGCCTTTTCTTCAGCTTTTTGTTGCTTCTTTGCTGCTTTCTCTTCCTTCTTACGTTGCTTTTCGAGCGAATTGTCTTGACTCTTATGCCACTTAAGATTCGGTCTGATCTTCATTTTATGGATAGAATCGGTACTAGTGAAAGAGAAACTGCAGAGAACATCGATGAGCTTGTTACGTTGATGAAGATTGCCCTGGGCTACGGCACCATCGCTATTGATAGTTACGTCTATATCATCGAAATGTATCTTCTTGAAACTTGCTTTTTGTACAGTGGCATTTATCTTACCTATAGGCAACTTACCACCCTTAAGCTTACGCATCTGAGCCGTGCGGGGCTTAGAGAAATCGAAGTTGAAATTAGCCGTTAAAGCCACGTCGCCTATGTCTTTCATCTCGACAACCTTACCCAGATGGATACCAGAGGTGCGAACCGTACCCAAAATGTATTTGGTATCCTCATCGAGAACGAGATTGACATTCAGGTTACCAGCGTCTGTACGAAGCAAGCCCTGGAAGATTTCTTTCTTCCAAATGATAATCACATCACCTACAAAGCCAATTGTTCCGAGGTTTTTGAGCTGCTTCATCATAAACTTCTTCACCATAAACTGGTTGATGATTTCCTCGGCTACATTGCCCGTAGTCTTCATATCTTTTACATGGAAACGGATGTCCAGTTCCTCCTTTTCATTTAAATTCGTGATACCGCCATCGGCATCCAAAGCAAAGCGCTGATCTTGGGTGTTAACGTGGATATCACTGAACTTCATACCCTCATCGGTACCGCTTAAGAGAACCTTAAGTTCCAAGGGGATAGTAAAATTGCGCAAGGCGGGTACAAAGGGTCTGGAGATATCCTTCAGCAGGGTCGTGCCTGATATAAGCGAGGTCTTGTAAGCCAACTTCTTACCTTTCTTCTTGCTGGGGAAATAGAGCGTTCCCTCATCGAAGGTAAGCACGGTGTTTTCTTGCTGGATGGTAACATCAGTTAAGTGGGCAAGCTCCTTATTGATGCCAGCATTGAAACGAAAGTCTTTGATATTAAAGCCAGTAACAGAATCACGAGCTACAAAATTAGTCATTGTCACATGAGCTGTATCTTTACCCAAATGGTTTACTTTCAACTTCATGCTAGCCAACACATCGAGATGGCCTATATCGAAAAAACCGCGATTGGGCTTATCGGCATTCTTTCGAGGTAGATGGTTATCGATGGCAAAGCGCAAACTATCGATATCTACTTGGAGATTTTCATCCTTCCCGTGAAGATAAAGATGAGCCAAGCAGAACTTATTGGTACGCTGCTCGCCCTTCTTTGTAACGGTTTCGAAAGCGCCCTTCAAGTTAAAGATATGGCCTTCATGCTTACCACGCCAATTTCGAGCATATTGTAAGGAGCCCAAGAGGAAGGTGTCTTCATTATAAACAACATCGATCTTGGAGATTTTGAGATCCTTTACATTTAACGAGAGTTGCTGGCCTTTTTTCTTTTCTTTTGGCTCCTTGGGCTTCTTAGTCTTGTCTTTCTTGAAGGCATCGATCACAAACTGGTAGTTAGCCACACTGTCCTTAGGATGATACAAACGGGCCTTTACACCATCCAGATGGGCTTCAGAGATTTCCACCTTATTCTGTAATAAATCCCAAAGGTCGAACTCTACCCCTAAGCGTTCGGCTTGTAAGAGCGTTCGTTGTTGCTGGTCTTCTACATAAAGGCCCTTAATCGAAGCCTTTTGCCTGAGAAAGTTGACACTAACACTATCGATGCTAACCTTAGTATTTAGCTTTTCCTGCAACATTTCTGTGGCGTAATCTACCATTTTATTTTGCACAGAGCTGTTATTCAAGGCTACAGCACCGCCAATCAGCAGAACCAGTAAGAAAATTACTATTCCACCAAAGATTTTTAACGTAAGTAATAATATTCGCTTCATTGTTGGAACTCTTTTTAGGCTTAAAGGATTATTTTTGCTACAAAGATACAATTTTTTCTTGATTAATTTGTAACTTTGTAGGCAAAAATAAAAAAATTATGGACGAAGCGACCTGTATCAGTCTTCTGCAAGTGCATGGCATAAAGCCTACGGCCAACCGTATTCTGGTGGCCAAGGCCTTGGCATCGAGCATACAACCACAGAGTTTGGCAGAGCTGGAACGCAGGATTATCTCGATTGACAAGTCGAACATTTTCCGTGCCTTGGTACTCTTTCGCGAACAACATCTGGTACATGCCATAGAAGGTAGCAGCGACGGCACGAAATACGAGTTGTGTTATAGTCACGACCACGAACATGACGACGACCAGCATCCGCATTTTTATTGTGAGAAATGCCAACAGACATATTGTCTGAACGATGCAGAGCTACCAGAAATACTGTTGCCACAAGGATTCGAGGCGCATTCTTCCAATTTGATGATTAAAGGGCTCTGTCCACATTGCAAGAAATGAAAGATTTACGAGTGATAGCATTTGATGCGGACGATACGTTATGGGATTGCCAATCGCATTTCGAGGCTGTAGAGAATCATCTCTACGAGTTGATTCAGCCTTATTGCGAAACGCCTTCCAAGGAGTTGTTCATCACGGAATCGGGCAACATGGCCGATTTGGGCTATGGTTGTAAGGCATTCACCATCTCCATTATCGAAACGGCACTGCGCGTCGCTGGCGATCATCTCTCTGCAGCACAACTTGCCGACCTGTTGAGTCATAGTAAATCGTTACTCCACCTTCCAGCAACTCCCTTACCTGAAGTAGAGGAGACACTACAGCGCTTACAAGCCTATCCCTATCGACTGGTGGTATTCACCAAGGGCGAGCTGCAAGACCAGGAGAACAAACTCCATCGTAGTGGATTGGCCAAATACTTCTCGCACGTAGAGATTACATCGAATAAAACAGAGGTGGAGTTCCAACAGCTTTGCGAGCATTTAGGCATCATTCCATCGGAACTGCTCATGGTGGGCAACTCGCTGAAAAGCGACATTGCCCCTGCACTTAACATCGGGGCTTCGGCTATCCATATCCCCTTCCACGTCACCTGGCAATTAGAACATTTTGAGGAAATCGAACACGAAAGATTAATCAAAATCGACCATTTCAACGAAATCTTGAAAATCCTAAATAGTAAATCGTAAATAAAATGAAGTATATTTTTGAAGCCCGCATGGAGGTTCGCGACTACGAATGCGATATCGAGGGCATTGTCAACAATGCCAACTACCTACATTATGCAGAACATACCCGACACCTTTTCTTAAAGAGTCTGGGCGTCAGTTTTGCTGCACTCCACGAGAAAGGCATCGATGCCGTTGTTCACAGCATGAAACTAATATATAAGGCGCCCCTGCGCTGCGACGATGAGTTTATCTCACGACTGAACCTGAAGAAAGATGGTCTTAAATACATCTTCCATCAGGATATTTATCGTGCCAGCGACGAGATACTCTGTTTCCGCGCCACTGTCGAACTCGTTTGTCTCATTAATGGTCGTCTTGGCAACAGCCCGGAATACGACGAGGCCTTTAAACAGTTTATCTAACTATTCTACCGTTACTGACTTCGCCAGATTTCGAGGTTGGTCTACGTTCTTGCCCTTGCATACGGCTACATGATAGGCCAGTAGTTGCAAGGGAATGGTAGCTACAAGTGGTTCCAGACATTCCAGTACATCAGGCAATTCTATTACTTCATCGGCAATCCTGGCAATGGTATTGTCGCCTTTCGTAACGAGGGCTATCACCCTACCCTGGCGCGCCTTGATTTCCTGAATATTCGACAGCACCTTCTCGTACATGGCGTTGTGGGTAGCAATAACAACTACAGGCATATCAGAGTCGATCAGCGCAATAGGTCCGTGTTTCATCTCTGCTGCAGGGTAACCTTCGGCATGGATATACGAAATCTCCTTGAGCTTGAGGGCACCCTCGAGGGCCACAGGGAAAGAATAGCCACGACCCAGATACAGGAAGTTATGGGCATAAGTAAAGGTACGCGCAAGGTCTTTTACCTTTTCATTCGTCTTCAACACTTCTTCTATCGTACTTGGAATCTGACTGAGCCCCTTTACAATCTTCAGATATTCATCGCGGTTGATAGTACCCTTTGCCTCACCAAGAGCTAAGGCAAACATGGTAAGAACGGTCACCTGACCCGTGAAGGCCTTCGTAGAAGCCACACCGATTTCAGGACCAACGTGTATATAAGTACCTGTACTGGTGGCTCTCGGAATAGAACTGCCAATGGCATTACAGATACCATAAATAAAGGCACCTTTCTCCTTAGCCAGCTGAACAGCAGCAAGGGTATCTGCCGTTTCACCACTCTGCGAAATGGCAATTACCACATCATCTTTCGTCACCACAGGATTACGATAGCGGAACTCAGAAGCGTATTCTACTTCTACTGGGATTCTACATAGCGACTCAATAATCTGCTTACCTATCAAACCAGCGTGCCACGACGTACCACAAGCCACAATTACAATGCGCTTGGCATTCAGCAACTGACGACGATAATCTATCAGGGCAGAAAGGGTCACATGATCACCCTCTACATTGATACGGCCTCGCATACAGTTGGTTAAGCACTCGGGCTGCTCAAAAATCTCCTTCAGCATAAAGTGCTCGTAACCACCTTTTTCTATCTGACCAAGGTCGATATCTACGGTCTTCACCTTCAACTCCTGTTCCTCACCGAGAATACTGATAACCTTCAGTTCCTCGCCCTTGCGAATCACGGCAATGTTACCATCTTCGAGATACACCACCTTATCAGTATACTCGATGATAGGACTTGCATCTGAACCAAGGAAGAACTCATCGTCACCGATTCCAACCACAAGTGGACTCTGCTTACGGGCTGCAATAATCTGATGAGGATCACGCTTGTCGATGATGGCTATGGCATAAGCACCAATCACCTGGAACAAAGCCACCTGAACAGCTTCCAGTAAACTGAGTTGCTTATTAACCATGATATATTCTACCAACTGCACCAGTACCTCGGTATCGGTATCGCTCTTAAACTCAACACCCTTCTCGATGAGCTTTGCCTTGATGTCAGCATAGTTCTCGATGATACCATTATGGATAATGGCGAGGTTATGACTCTGAGAATAGTGGGGATGCGCATTTCGGCTAGAAGGCTCACCATGCGTAGCCCAACGGGTATGAGCGATACCCACACATCCACTTACATCCTTATCATTACAATACTCGGTGAGATTATCTACTTTTCCCTTTGTCTTATAGACATTCAGGTCTTCACCTTTATTAATGAGTGCAACACCTGCTGAATCGTAACCACGATACTCCAGTCTACGAAGCCCTTTAATCAAAATAGGGAAAGCTTCTTTATTGCCGATATAGCCTACTATTCCACACATATCTGTTATGTCTTGTTATGGTTTCTGGGCTGCAAAGATAAATAATTTCTAAGATTCATCCAAACATTTTTAAGAATTAACACTCTATTCACCATATTATATCAAATTATTCGTAATTTTGCAGGCAACAAACGCGATTCTACATGAGAAGACTACTATTCGCAATCATGCTGCTCTCGGCAATGACGATTCAGGCTAAGCGCTGGACCACCGATGAAGTCACAGATATTATCCGAAAGGTGAATATCTACTGGCAGACAAACAACCCTGCCGAGGTAAGATCGTTTTGGGATCATGCTGCTTATCATACTGGTAATATGGAAGTCTATAAACTTCTGAAAGACCAGCAGATGCTCGACTATAGTATCCGATGGGCAGAACATAACCAGTGGAAAGGTGCTACAGAGCTCGACCCTGCCAAATGGAAATATAAGAACTACGGCGAGGGACAAGACTACGTGCTCTTCGGCGATTGGCAAATCTGTTTCCAAACGTATATCGATTTGTATAACCTCTCTCCTGACGAAAAAAAGATTGCCCGTGCCAAGGAAGTGATGAGCTATGAAGCTGACTCAGGGGCACACGACTATTGGTGGTGGGCAGATGCCCTATATATGGTTATGCCTACGCTGACTAAGATGTACAAACTCACGGGCGATACCAAATACCTGCGTAAACTCTACGAGAATATCCTCTACAGCGACTCTATCATGCTCGACCATGACACTAGCCTTTATTTCCGCGATGGTAAATATGTCTATCCAAAACATCAGACGGCGAGTGGAAAAAAAGATTTCTGGGCGCGTGGTGATGGTTGGGTACTGGCAGGACTCGCCAAGGTGTTACAAGATATGCCCAAATCCTATGAACATCAACCATTTTTTGTAGAGAAATACGTGAATCTGGCTCGTGGCGTGAAGAAACTCCAACAAGAAGAAGGCCATTGGACGCGTTCGATGATGGATCCAGAACAAGCCCCTGGTTATGAAACATCAGGCACGGCATTTTTCTGCTATGGTCTGCTCTGGGGCGTAAATAATGGCTACCTCTCTAAGAAAGAGTTCGCACCTACCATCGAGAAAGCATGGCACTATCTCACGACCATCGCCCTGCAGAAAGACGGAAAGGTTGGCTACGTACAACCTATTGGTGAGCGCGCTATTCCTGGTCAGAAGGTGGATGTCAATTCGCAGGCTAACTTTGGCGTAGGTGCCTTCCTGCTGGCTGCATGTGAATATTATAGGTATATAAGTGCCTGTCTGTTGCCACAAGCAGACGATAGTTTCTGGCATGATTCTATTCCGCAGGAGATGCGCCAAAGCTATATAGAATATGGTGAACAGTATCAGGGCAAACCATGGACTACCTTACCCTGGACTGTGTTTGCCGAAAACAAAATCACGGGCAACCGTGTGAATTACGAGGCCATCTGCTTCGAGAAGCGCAGACAGTTGGCTGCACTTGTCATGGCAGAGATTGTAGAGGGCAAAGGGCGCTTTACCAATGATATCATCGATGGAATGGGTAGTTTCTGCGAAGAAACATGGTGGGGCATCCCTGCTCATTATGGCAAATATATTCCCTTGACAGACATACAAGAGGTAGATCTCTTCAATGCCGAGACCGCAAACCTCATCGTCTGGACAAGGTACATGCTTCAAAAACAGTTCAACGAATTCTCCCCCGACCTTTGTCATCGCATCGACCAAGAGATAGAAAAGCGCATTCTTATACCTGCTGTGGAGCGCGACTACTGGTGGAAAACAGCAGGCATGAACTGGAATCCATGGATTTGCTCCAACTGGTTAGCATGTGTGCTCATCTGTGAGAAAGACGAAGCACGCAAGACCGAAGCTATCCGTCAGATAAAGAAAGCTACACAAGCCTTTATCAATGCCTATCCCGAGGATGGGGGTTGCGATGAAGGACCAGCCTATTGGGACAGAGCTGCAGCCTCGATGTTCGAAGTGTTGAGACTACTGCCTGATTTCCCATACGATAAAAAGAAAATCAGCAATATGGCAGCTTATGCCTATAAAACCTACATCGGCAATGATTATTGCGTCAACTTTGCCGATGCGCATGAAAACAAGGCCGTACAACAGGTAAACATCGTTTATCCCTTTGGTCTTTACCTTGGCGATCAAACCATGCGCGAGTTTGGTGCATATTTAGGCCAACAAAAGCATGTATTAAAGCATCCTGCAGCGCTCTACGCCAAGAGTGGCAACTTCCCCTCCCTCAGTCGTGAGCTCTTTTTCCTACGCCATATCCGCGATTTCATCGCAGAACAACCACGCGAACCTTTATTGAAAGATGTATGGCTCGGCAACCTCCAGATCATGACGGCACGCAGAGAAAACTTCTTTGTAGCCATAAAGGGAGGCCATAATGGGGAAAGTCATAACCACAACGACGTGGGCTCGTTTATCGTCTATACCGATGGTGAGCCCCTTTTCATCGACCCCAGTGTAGGTGAATATACGGCTAAGACATTCTCGAAAGACCGTTATGATATCTGGACCATGCAGTCGGGCTATCATAACCTGCCACAGATAAACGGTGTCGACCAAAAAGACGGTAAGTCGTTCGCGGCTAAAGTCGTTAATCATCAAAACGGCTCGTTGACACTCGACATCGCCGGAGCTTATCCCGAAAGTGCGGCTGTCAAATCGTGGAAGCGTACCGTAAAAGCGATGAAATCGGGTATTTCTGTCACTGAAGACTACGAACTCAGCGATATAGCCTCACCCACACGCATCATGCTAATGACCACCCATCGCGATGCCCTCAAGCATATCAGCTACGATGCCAACCAATTAGAGGCGACGGTAGAAGCTGTCAGTGACAAGCTCGACCCGTTGCTGCAAGGTATGTGGGGCAAAGAGATGTACCGCATCATTCTTACGGTGAAATCGGCAAAAAAGAAGAATCAAATCAAATACACCATCAGATGAAAAAGATAATCATCACCCTTACAGCGCTCACACTGCTATTGCCCTTGCAGGCAGCTAAGAAAGTAAAGAAACAAGCATCCGACCGCGAATATTGGTGCGCACTGGCTTACAAGATGGCGCAACCAGTATTAGAGAATATGGCCAAGGGCGAGTTGCAGAAGAATATGAAGACCGAGTTCTCGCCCTCGTTCGATAACCGCGACCGTTCTGTGGTTTATATGGAAACTTTTGGTCGACTGATGGCAGGCATCGCCCCCTGGCTCACCTTACCCGATGACAACACCGCAGAGGGACAACAGCGTCGCCAACTCCGTGAGTGGGCACTTTCTGCCTATAAAAATTCCGTCGACCCCACCTCACCTGATTATCTCTGTTGGGGCAAGGCTGGTCAGAACCTGGTAGATGCCGCATATATCGCCGAATCGTTCCTCCGTGCCTGGGACACGCTATGGCTGCCCCTCGACGAGGTTACCAAACAGCGTTATATCAAAGAGTTCCAGGGCATGCGCAAAATTGACCCTCCCTATACCAACTGGTTCCTTTTCTCTTCTACCATCGAGAGCATGCTGGCTAAAGCAGGTACCCAGTACGACGAGTTCCGTGTGAATACCGCTTGTCGCAAGGTAGAGGAATGGTACGTAGGCGACGGATGGTATGCCGATGGACCTGCGTTCGCCTTCGATTACTACAGCAGCTACGTGTTCCATGCCATGTACTTGGAAACTCTCCAGGCGATGGTCGATGCCAAGGCCAACACACGTCTCGACTATCAGAAGTACCACGATCGCGCCCTGAAGCGTGCCCAGAAGTTCGCCATTATCCTTGAGCGCTTCATCTCGCCCGAGGGCACCTTCCCCGTTATAGGTCGCTCTACCCCTTATCGTATGGCAGCCATGCAACCTCTGGCCCTCATGGCTTGGTATCAGAAACTCCCCTCCGACCTCAGCAATGGTCAGGTGCGCGCAGCATTAACGAAGGTGCTCCATCGTATGTTCGATAGTCAAGAGAATTTTAACGACGCTGGCTATCTCACCATTGGCTTCTGTGGTTCACAACCTGACACTGCCGATTGGTACACCAATAACGGTTCGCTGTATATGACTTCGTTGGCCTTCATGCCATTGGGATTGCCTGCCGATCACCCTTTCTGGACGGACGCCCCTCAACCTTGGACACAGGTAAAGGCTTGGGGGGGCCAGCCTTTCCCCAAAGATCATTGCTGGAGCGACGACATCCACACCCACGATAAATGGTAAAATGTATGAAACTGAATCAAAAATATCATCCTTTAGCTATCTGGCTTGGAGCCCTCGTCATCATCGCTGGGACCCTGCTGTTTTTCGAGAGTGACCAACTTTGGAAGCTACAAGAGAAAAACCTCTTTCTTTGGTCTGCGTTGTTCCTGAAAGAGCAATTGATAGTGCCCGGAGGATTACTTACCTGGGTAGGAACATGGTTTACGCAGTTCCTGTATTACCCTTGGTTAGGGGTTTTGCTGCTCTGCCTTTGGTGGTTGCTGCTGATGACCCTTATCAAACGCACCTTTCAAATCCCCGACCGTTGGTCTATCCTCCTGCTCATCCCCGTTGCCATCCTGTTGCTCACAAACATGGGGCTCGGCTATTGGATTTATATCCTGAAGCTGAGGGGGCATTTCTTTGTAACGACTCTTGGCACGACAGCAATTGTGGCTTTACTTTGGGCTTTCCGATGCCTCCCTGACAAATACCACCTGCGCCCCATCTTCATCTTTTCTACAGCCAGTTTAGGCTATCCACTCATGGGTATCTATGGACTCGCAGCAGCACTGCTCATGGCCGTCTGGTCGTGGCGATTGTCTGTCAGCAGAACAGCAGCTATTATCTGTAGCTGTGTAGCCATCTTGAGCATCGCTGTTGTTCCATTATGCTGTTACCGTTTCATCTATTACCAAACTAATTTTGCCAATCTCCTTTGGGCAGAACTACCCCTCTTCTACACCACAGAGGAGTACCACACCTATTATATACCATATTATCTGCTGGCGCTCTTCTTCGTCATCCTAGCCGTCACTTACAAAAGCGACAGCAAACTATCCACTATCCACTATAAACTATCCATTATAAACTCTCTCATTGCCCTCCTGCTCATAGGCAGTGTCTATACCTTCTGGATGAAAGACGAAAACTTTCACCGCGAACTCACCATGCAGCACCGTATAGCCAAACTCGACTGGATGGGTGTACTTGAGGAAGCAGCCAAACAAAAAGACGAGCCTACACGCGCTATCGTGATGATGCGCAACCTTGCCCTTTCGCGCCTAGGCAGACAGGGGGATGATATGTACCTCTATAAGAATGGTTCCAAGGCCTACGCAGCCCCCTTCGGCATGCGACTGATGATGGTGGTTGGTCCATTGATGTACTACCAATACGGCCTACTGAACTACTGCAACCGCCTGTGCATGGAAATGTTGGTAGAGTTTGGTGCCCGTGTCGAAGACTATCAACTCCTGGCCAACAGTGCCTTGCTCGAAGGCGATAAGCCCCTCGCCCGTAAGTACTTCGGTATTCTGAACCAGACCCTCTTCCATCGCGATTGGGCCCAGCGTACAGAAAAGGAGCGCGAGCCCATTACCCACATGCTCCATTACGACAACATGCTTGGTGGCGATAAAGGCTATACAGAACGTACGCTCATGCAGCAGTTGGCCAGAAGCACCTATGCCGGCGATCCCGTCTTCTTGGAGCAATGCCTGTTGGCTACCTTATGGACGAAGGATATCGGTCAGTTCTGGTATCACTTTAAAGAATACGCCAAACTGCATCCGCAAGGACCTATTCCGCGCTATTATCAGGAGGCCGCTTACCTCTACGGTAAGATAGAGGGTCGTCAAGAGGTAGAAAGAATGCCATTCGATATGGGTATCAAGGAAAACCTCAGTCGCTTTATGACGACGGCATCCGGCTATAACAGCCAGGATATGGAGGTCGTCAGAGAGGCACTTTATCCTTACTTTGGCGACACCTATTATTTCGACTATTACGTGATGAACAAATTAGCTGAGTATTAAAAATATGAGGAATGTAGCAATTATAGGGTTTTGTTTGGCAATGATGGCTTGTACGAGTCCTTCTGTGCCCGAGGTATTTACCGATGTCAACGCCTTGCCAACGATATACCCCGACTATACCAACGTCACCGTGCCCATCAACATCGCCCCCCTCACCTTCCAACTCGATGAGGAAGCCAGCGAGATGATAGCCCGCTATCGTGTAGGCGATGAGGAACTTGTCTTTGCAGATAAAGCCCAACCCTCCATCGACGATTGGCGCAGACTGACCGAAAAGGCAAAGGGGAACGCCATCACCGTCGATGTCTATGCCCGTAAAGCCGACCAGTGGACGCACTATAAACCCTTCAGTATCTTCGTGTCGCCCGACAGTATCGACAGCTACCTGAGTTACCGTCTTATCCACCCCTCTTTCGTAAGCTACGAATCGCTCACCATCAACCAGCGTTGCCTGGAAACCTACGACGAGAGCGTCATCTACGACAATATCCTCTGCAGTTTCGAGAAAGAGGCCCAGTGTATCAATTGCCATCACTACCAGCAGTACAACCCCGAGCGCATGCAGTTCCATGCCCGTCAGAACAACGGTGGCACCGTCATCGCCTACGACGGCCATATTAAAAAGGTAAACATGCGTAACGACTCCATCCTCTCTGCAGGCGTCTATCCCGCTTGGCACCCCTGGCTCAAACTGATCGTCTACTCCACGAATCTGACAGCTCAGAGCTTCCATACCACGCACCATAACAAAATAGAAGTCTTCGATTCCGAGAGCGACCTGATAGCCTACGACATCGACAAAGGAGAAGTCTCTAACCTTGAGAACGACCCTTATGAACTAGAAGTATTCCCTGCTTGGGCGCCTGATGGCAAGAGCCTCTATTACTGCAGTGCCCATTTCGAGTGGCAAGACTCTACTCTCTCGAAAGTCGATGAGATCATCAAGCGTTCCCAAGACATCAAGTATAATATCTACCGTAAGCGATTTAATCCCGAGACCATGACCTTTGGCCCTCGCGAGCTCGTTTTCTCTGCCGATAGTCTCAACAAGAGTGCCACACTACCCCGCATCTCCCCCGATGGGCGCTACCTCATGTTCACCTTAGCCGAATACGGCGTGTTCCACATTTGGCACCACGATGCCGACCTCTGGCTGCTCGACCTTCAGACAGGTCAGGCGCGCGCGGCTAAAGAGTTGAACTCCCCTGATACCGAGAGCTATCACGCATGGTCGAGCAATGGCAAGTGGGTGGTTTTCAGCAGTCGTCGCGACGATGGAACCTACACCCGTCCTTTCTTTGCCCATATTGGTCAGGACGGCCACGGCACCAAACCCTTCGAGCTACCGAGTGCCGACCCCGATTACCACCGTCAGTTCATGCGGTGCTATAACATTCCCGAGTTCATGCACGGACCCGTTACCATCAGGCCCCAGACCTTTGCCGACATCCTGAAAGGCGATGCCGAACCCGTCACCTATAAAAATCAAAGATAGAAGATACTTTCCGGCCCCATGTTCATGAGGAGGTCTAGTATCGAGAGGTTTGGCAGGAAGCCGTGCTTTTGGGCATACACCTGGTAGTAGGGTTTCGGCGTGAAGTCAGGGTCGGGCGCAGGGTGCTTGGGGTTAATGCCCTCGCGAAAGTCGGCTATAGCTGCTTGCTGATAGGCTGTCGTATAGCCCACTTCCGGCTTGGTATCAGAAACTCCCCTCCGACCTCAGCAATGGTCAGGTGCGCGCAGCATTAACGAAGGTGCTCCATCGCATGTTCGATAGTCAAGAGAATTTTAACGACGCAGGCTATCTCACCATTGGCTTCTGTGGTTCACAACCAGAAACAACCGATTGGTACACCAATAACGGTTCGCTGTATATGACCTCGTTGGCTTTCATGCCACTGGGATTGTCTGCCGATCATCCTTTCTGGACGGACGCCCCTCAACCTTGGACACAGGTAAATGCTTGGGGAGGCCAGCCTTTCCCCAAAGATCATCGCTGGAGCGACGACATCCACACCCTCGATAAATGGTAAAATAAAAAATCCCCGCCGAACTCGTCAGCGGGAATCTCTTTGAAAGTAAAATTTACTAACCTAACTAATTAAATAAGTGAACTAATTAATTTCTGTAAGCAGGATTCTGATATGCATCTTTCTCTGCATCATCCATTTCCATACCGTCAATCTGACCCTGTGGGATAGGACGGATGTAGTAATTAGCAGGGATTTCACGACGGAACTCCTGAAGGTCCTTATCAGTAGCACCAGAACCAGCGATGTGGTAAACAGTTGCACGCTCGGCCCACTTCTGGGTACGAACCAGGTCGAACCAACGGTAACCCTCACCCCAGAACTCACGGCTACGCTCGTCGAGAATGTAGTCGATAGTGATGGTAGCAGGTGTAGCAGCAACCATAGCAGCAGAGTTATCAACAGAAACTGCTACATCGTCGTTCTGACTATAGGTCTGCTTACCGGCACGAGCACGGAGTACATTCACCCACTCACGAGCCTCAGAATTCTTACCAAGCTTAACAGCAGCCTCTGCACCAAGCAGATAAATTTCAGACCACTTGGCAATGTTCCAAGGACGTGGGCTACCACCGTTAACCTTTGAAGAACCCAGGCCACCGTTGTTATCTGTACGATACATTCCTATCTTCCAGTTGATGGGGTACTTCTTACGGCTGATGTGGTTGACAGCTACTACGAAGTCTGGACGACCTGCCATCTCGCCAAAGCCGAGCTTACCATCGGCATTGTAGTTGCTTATCTTGCTGTCCTCGCTCTGTGGAACCCAACTGAAGAAGACTTCGCCTGGCTTAATCTGTGAACCGTTAGCACCTACTACATAAGCAGATGTATTACCTGCCTTATGGAAGTTGGTGTGATAGCGCAGGGTGAAGGTTGCATCGTAACGAGAGTCGATAGCCTTCACGGCATCTTCCCATACACCACCCTCGATGAAGTTGTCGGTGATAGGAGCCATACGAGTCCAAGGACGACCGAGTTGTTGAACAGCCTCACGCTGAACGGGATTGATATAATTGCCATTTGGATCCTTGGCAATGATCTCAGTGTAGTTCCACGTGGTCATCCAATAAGCAAAGTTATCAGGTGAACCACCACTACCATAACCATAACCAGAACCACCATTACCATACTTCTCATCCTCATCGTGATCAGCAAAAAGCATAATCTCCGAGTTACGGTCGTTGGTAGCTACGTTTACATCGTAGAAGGTATTCTGCAATGCATATGGACCAGGATTGTTAATAGCTGCCTTAGCCATATCGTAAGCCTTCTGGAAATAGCTCTGAGCCTGACCTGCATCACGACTACACTCAGGATAGGTAGGAATATTATTGGGGTTCTCCAACCACCAAGCATAGGTCAGATAAGCTTTTGCGAGATACAAGCGAGCCAAGTTCTTTGTAGCAGTACCCGTGAGACGGGGATTCTCGGGCAGGTCAGCAACAGCTTTCTCCAAATCGGGGAAGATACACTTGGTATAAACCTCAGGAACGGTATTACGAACAGAGACACGAATTGTAGAAGTATTGAATGCCAATTCGCCAGCACCCAAATCCAATGCTACTCCACCATAAGTCTGAACCAATAAGAAATAGTCGAATGCACGGAAGAAGTGTGCTTCAGCAACTAGTGAGGCGCTAACATTCGCGGCAGTACCGTTCTCAATCAAACCGTTACAAGTGTTGATATTCTTAAATGCAGCATCCCAACAACCACCTGCAATACTGTTTGTAGAAGTCATGTTACCTACACCTGAGAGGTCGGCATCCTTAAAGTTACCATCAGCACTCTGGGCATAAGTATACTCGTCAGTACCTGTTTCCAAACTATTCAGATAGTAACCATTTCCATAGATATAGCGCAAGTGAGCATACAGAGAGTTCAAGCCTCCCTCCATACCTTGATCAGTATTGAAGTATGCAGGAACCAACTTTGTGCGTGGTTGCTCTTCGAGCACGTCGCTGCAGGATGTCATGGTCGTAGACAGACCACAGCTTAACAAACCCGCAGCAAGAATATATTTAATACTTTTAGTTTTCATAACTCTTAATTCTTAAATTGTAATTAGAATGTTACGTTAAGACCGAAGATAAAGTTGCGGGTAGAAGGCGTGTTCACACTGATAATGGGCATTCTGTGCTTACCGAAGCTATATCCAACAGCAGTATTCTGGTCATTCCAAGAGTTGGTCTCTGGATCAAGTCCGCACTCATTGTTGAATGGTGAGAAGAGTACGAATGGATTCTGTACTGAAGCATAAAGACGCAGACGGCTAATACCAAGGTCCTTAATAGCTTTCAGGTTGTCGAAGTTGTAACCGAGTGTAATGGTACGAATCTTCAAGTAACCAGCATTGAAGTAACCGAGAGTAGAACCGTACTTGGGGTTATCGCTATCCTGGATACCACCGGGTTTCGGATACTTAGCACCTGTATTGGTCTCTGTCCAGTAATCCACGTCGACATTATTACGACGACCTGTCAACAGATTCAGATAACCATTTGAAGACTGGAGGGCAGAAATCAACTTACCACCAATCTGGAAGGCACCAATAACGGTCAAGTCGAAGTTTTTATAACCTACGGTTGTATTGAAACCACCAATGAGGTCAGGTTCCATGCTCATAATCTGACGATCATCAGAATTAATAGCACGGGTAGGCAGGCCGTTTGCGTCATAGTCACCTGTATACTTAACCTTAATCATACCAACGTTACCACCGGGCTCGAGGATATTCATAGCAGCCTCTTCGCCAGCCTGCCACAGACCTACATACTCATAGTCGTAGATTACGTCGATAGGATAGCCTACGAACCAACGGTTTTCTTTATCTTCTAGCTTACCTGAAGCTAACTCTGTTAGTTTGTTGCGGTTCTGATAGATGTTGATTCCAGCTTCCCAATTCCAACCATTCTTGTTGTCGATAATGATGCCATTCAGAGTAAACTCCCAACCCTTGTTCTGGGTCTTACCGATGTTACCAGTATAACTACCTACACCAGTAGATGAAGGCATGTCTACATCGAGCAGGATATCATTAGTCTTCTGAATATAGTACTCAAATGTTCCAGAGAGGCGACCATTAAACAGAGAGAAGTCGAGACCAAAGTTCCAAGTCTTAGAGTACTCCCATCCTAGTTCTGGGTTAGGCAGTGTAGAAACATAGTAACCTGCCTTATAAGTTGAACCGAAGTTATAGTTACGAATACCCAAACTACCAAGTGTAGAATAAGGATTGATAGCCTGGTTTGAAGTTTCACCATAACCTACGCGGAGCTTCAAGTTGTCAATCCAAGTAGCTTGCTCCATGAAATTTTCGCGAGCGATGTTCCAACCAACACTTACTGCAGGATAAGTATGCCACTGATGCCCCTTAGCCAGACGCGAAGAAGCATCTGAACGGAGCGCAGCAGAAATCATGTACTTATTATCATAAGAGTACATCACACGACCCATCCACGACATCAAACCACTCTTCCAGTAATCATAACCAGTAAGATTTGCCTGACCTGTAGCCTTATCCAGTGCATAGTACTGGAAGTAGTCTGCAGGTATCTCTTGTGCATTAGCACCTGTTGCCTCGTAAACAGTCTGCTCAGCAGAATACATGGCTACTACGTTCAAGTTGTGCTTCTCAGCGAACGTGCGATCAAAAGTCAACAGATTTTCAACAGTCCAGTTACGAGTTTGATTCTCAGAAACCCAACCACTATTAGTAGACTTAGGATCTTTGTTGCGGACACCTGTACCAGTGAAACCACCACTCTTATTGCTACGGAAGTTCAGACCTACGTTAATACGATAGCTCAGACCATCAACCCATGGACACTTAATCTCTCCAAAGAGTGTGTTGTAAGTACCAAGACCTCTACTCTCACTCAACCAACTATCCTGATCGCGCTCTACGCTCTCCTTGGTTGTAACAAGCTGATCGTCAGCAGGCAGGGCATTGTAACGCTTCAGGTTGCCTTCTGCATCGTATGGGCTAGAAATTGGTGATGAACTCAATACATTATATATATCGTTCACACCACCACTTGAACGATAACTTGTATTGGTGCTCAAACCAAAGCGGAACCACTTGCCCACCTTCTGGTCGAAGTTACCACGGAGAGAAATACGATCATACTTCTCAGTAGGAACTACTGAACCATCGTGATAGTAACCAGCACCGAAACTGTAGCTACCGCCATTGGTACCACCAGCTACACTTACGTCGTGGTTATGGCTGATACCTGTCTGGAAGTAAAGATCCTGCCAGTCTGTATTGATGCTGTTGTCCTCATCAAGTGAGTTCTGATACTTACCAGCATACTCACGGAACTTAACAAATGTAGGACCATCCATCATAGGATACTTGTGGAAAATCTTCTTAAAGCTTACATAGCCGTTATAGGTAACCTTAGCAGGTGTACCCTGGCTACCCTTTACAGTGGTGATGATGATTACACCATTGGCACCACGAGAACCATAGATAGCTGTTGCAGAGGCATCCTTCAGGATATCCATCGACTTGATGTCAGTAGGATTGATGTCAGAGAGGGCACCCATGAATGGGATTCCGTCAAGCACGATCAGAGGGTCGTTACTTGCACTCAGTGAGCGCTGACCACGGATACGAATCTGCATCTCGGCACCAGGCTTGGTAGATGTCTGCTGCATTAACACACCAGCTACACGACCCTGCAACTGCTGGGCTGCGTTGGTAGCTGCAATCTGGTTCAGCTTCTCACCACCAATGTTGGCTACAGAACCAGTAACGGCTTCACGACGCTGGGTACCGTAACCGATAACCACTACTTCGTTAACGACGTGTCCGTCTTCCTTAAGGTTTACGCGTACGTTATCACCTGCTTTAATTTCCTGGCTTTCATAGCCTACATAAGAGATAACGAGCGTTGCACCCGGCTTTACATTCAGAGAGAAGTTACCCTCAAAGTCGGTAACTGTACCGTTGTTGGTACCCTTCTCCATAACCGTGGCACCAATCAGTGGACCCTGAGAGTCTGTCACATGACCAGTTGCCTGCTTCGTTTGCTGTACGGAAGCTACAGATTCAGTAGCTGCCGAAACCTGCTGTGCACTGACTACACCCAAAAGGCATAATCCAATGTACAAGGCTGTTTTCTTTGCTTTGAAACTCATACGTTTGGTGTTGTTAGTTAATAATAATTTAAAAAAAAAGAAAATCTGCCGCAAAGATAGACAGATTTCCTTTTTTACGCTTTAACGTATGTTTCACTATGTTTTATTTTTGTATCAATTCTCTTTTTTAGCCAGTTTTTGCTCTATAAACTCAGTTGGAGTGACACCAAACTGCTTCTTAAACACCGTCGAGAAGTGGGCCAGATTGCTGAATCCAACGGTATAAGCCACCTGCGTTACATTGATTTTCTGCTCCTCCAAGAGACGTGCAGCTTGCTCTAATCGGATGTTTCTGATAAACTCGCTCACGGGTAAGCCCGTCATCTCCTTCATCTTGCGATGCAACTGCGCCCTGCTGATACCCACCTCTTTGGTTAATGTCTCTACATTGAAGTCACTATCGTCCAGATGTTCATTCACCACCTTCATGATGCGCTCCATCAAAGCCTCGTCGTTACCTTTTACCTGCTTCTCCTCTACCTTGTCCTTTTGTTGCTGTGAACCCGAGTACTTACCCTTCAGTCGCAGATTCTTGCTGATCAGGTTGTTGATCACCACATGTAGCTCGTCCATATCGAAAGGTTTGGCGAGGAAGGCATCAGCACCCTTCTCCAGTCCTTCCAGACGATTGGCTACAGCAGCTTTCGAGGTAAGCATTACCACGGGGATATGACTGATGTTCATATTCGTCTTGATCATGCGCAACAAGGTAAAGCCGTCCATTTCGGGCATCATCACGTCGCTTACCACCAAGTCGAATTGCCTGTCAGAATCCGTTTCACTCAAAAGTTTACGCAGAGCCTCTCGACCATTGTTCACCACGGTAATATGATAATAAACCCCCAACTCTTGAGAGATATAATTGCCTATCTCCACATCATCGTCTACGATCAGCACGCGATAGCTTGACTGCGCCTTTACCTTTGTCGATTTCTCTTTCACTTCTGGAATCAGGATATCCTCCTTGGCTAAATGACTGATACCCAGGGGCAAACGCACGGTGAATACACTACCCTGCACCTCCTCGCGATTCATGGCCTCAATGGTACCATGGTGCATCTCTACCATCATCTTACAGAGATTCAGTCCTATGCCCGTACCCTCTATGTGTAAGTTGCGCGAGCTGTTAGCCTGATAGAAGCGCTCAAATATCTTCTTCACATCACCTTTAATACCCACACCTGTATCCATCACCTGCAGTTCTGCAGTTTGATGAGGTCCTTCTGCCACTCTCACCTCTATCTCGCCTCCGTCATAAGTGTACTTAAAAGCATTCGACAGCAGATTATCCACGATTTTATCGAAAGCCTTACGGTCGAACCACACATTCAGTTTGTCGATAGCAGGTTTATAGAGGAAGGTCATGTTTCGCTCCTTCGCCGTATATTCATACGACTTTAAGAGATTGCCCACGTATTGCACCATGTCCGTCTCCTGACACTGCAAATTCATCTGCTGCTTGTCCAGCTTTCGCATGTCCAGAATCTGATTTACGAGATTTTGCACGCGCTGGGCATTATGCTCGATGGTTTTCAGTTCTGCCTTCATATCTTCGCTTATGTTCCCTTTCAGGAGCTTGTGCAGTGGACTCATTATCAGCGTCAGTGGCGAACGGATATCGTGAGTGGCGTTGATGAGGAACTTCATTTTTTCCTCGTCGAGTTCTTGTTTACGACGACGGATATAGAGCCAAATCACAAAGCCCAGAAGCGAAAGTAGACCTAATATATAAATAAGGTACGCCCACGAGGACTTATACCAAGGCGCCCTCACGATGATATGATAAATCTGCGACTCGGTATACGTACCACTGTCATAAGCCCTTACCTCCAGAATATAGGTACCTGAGTGCAGGTGGGTAAAGGGTACACGGTTTCTACCTGCCATCGTTCTGGTCCATTCCTCTGTACCATTAATGCGGTATTCATAAGATACATTCTCCGAACTCGAATAGTTAAGCAACGAGAATTCCAGTGTAAAGGTATTATCGAGATAAGAGAATTCCAGCCGGTGGCTATTCTCCAGCGACTCTGTAATAACGGGGCGATTGTCTGACAGCGTACTGCAGTTTACCGAGTTACTGCCTATAAAGAGCCCCGTTAAATGAATGCGACCAGGGTTATACTTGCTGTTTCTCAGTTCGTCGGGTTCAAACGAAGTAATGCCGTCGCTCACACCGAACCAAATTCTATCGTCGGGTGTTCGCATGGCCACTCCTGGTGCATATTCGCGCGTCAAAAGTCCGTTGCCATACACGTAGCCCTCAAAGTGTTTTTTCTGCTTCTGATATTGCCAGATACCCATGGTAGTGCTGCACCAAATGTCGCCAGAGGCATCCTCTACGATACCACATATCATTCTGTTGTTCATACTCTCAGCCCCCGGCATAGGTACAGCTTCGCGCTTCTGCTGGTCGTAGATATAGAGGCCTCGGTTCGTACCGAAGAGAATTTTGTGATCGCTGGTTTCACATATCGATTCGATACTGTTATAATCTAAAATCACTTCCCACCCATAGGGATGGAAGTGGTCGTTCTGAGGATCATAGCAGTTGACGCCCGAAGCTGTACAAATCCAGAGTTTGCCTTTGCTGTCGAACATCAGACTCCTTACCCAGTCATTGTGTATACTCCCTCGCCGAGGGTCGTTGTCGTGCATGCTGAATTTCCTCAGCGTGGTTTGGTTCACATTATACGCCCAGAATCCCTCCGAATAGACTGAGAAGTAAATATTACCCATTCCATCGTCAGTAATGGCATTAACGTAGCCGTTTTTAAAGCTTACAACCTGCTTTGCCTGACCCGTCATGGGGTTATAGGCAAAGAGTCCGCTGTTGGTGCCCACCCAGTAGTCACCTGTCTTTGCACGATAGAGCAGGTAGGTACCCTGTGGCGAGGCAGGATGAGCCACGAGTCGCCCTTCGTCATCGAGTCCATAGATACCATTATTCTGTACGGCACACCATGTGATGCCGTTATCCCCTGCACAGATCGAGGTGAGCGTACCACCCGTATTCACGTGCTGGTCAGCAAGTTTCCATGTTCTGAACTGTGGTTTGCGCTGCGGCAAGAGTAGCAATCCTCGCTTCTGACATCCTACCCAGAGGTTGTCCTGATTATCTTCAAACAGCGCCCACACCGTTGATGTGCCCAAATCAAACGAGGCATTCTGGTACTCATAGCGCTGTAGACGATGCGAGCCTTTCGGCACCCAACAGAGTCCATTGCCCATGGTGCCCAAAAAAAGGTTGCCGTTATGATCAATGATAGCCGTACGCAGCAGGATATCCTTCCCCGAGAGATCGCCCAGGTCGATATAGTTGTCGTAAAGCTGTCCGTCGCGATAGTACAGCAATCCGTGTAGTCCTATCATCAGCACGCCCCCTTCATACATCAAAAAACCAGTAATCGTGCCGTAGGGCGACTCTATCTCCTCCAGCTTTCCTTTCGCGGGGCGATGAACGATGGTGCTCCCATGTCCCGATTTCCAAAAATCGCCCTTTTCATCGACGAAAATGTAACTAAAGTAGTTATTATCAGCAGTAGCATAGCCCTGCAATTGTTTGGTTTGCCTGGTGGCAATATCCAGTCTGAAAAGTCCGTAGCCAGCTGTACCTATCATCAAATGGTTCTCATCCTCCTGAATAATGTAGTTGATGCGAGGCACGCCTTTGGCCCCATTCAGTTTGACGTGTACGAATTGGTCGTTGGCTGCGTCGTATAAGTCGAGTCCCTTCTGCGTTCCTACCCATAGATTTCCCTTTGAGTCCTTAAAAAGGAAAGAGATGCCGTTCGTCGATACAGAGTTTGGATTATCTTTATCGTACAGATAGTTAGTAAAGGTATAGCCGTCGTATTTGTTCAGTCCGTACTCCGTGCCTATCCATATATAGCCTGCTTCATCCTGACAGATGGTCGTAATCTGATTGCTCGACAGTTGCACCGAGGTATAGAAGTGTTGCGTCTGCGCTGTGGCAGTGAACATTTGAACGTTGAGCGTTATTGACAGGAAGAGTAGTAGTCGTTTCATGTTGAGGTATCGTTTTAGTTGTTCAAAGATAGAAGATACTTTCCGGCCCCATGTTCATGAGGAGGTCTAGTATCGAGAGGTTTGGCAGGAAGCCGTGCT
>Ga0247609_10001514_pt1 | contig 27366 bp, 21 predicted proteins | sample 172DNAGHGlowgp2_FD_193487 | JGI IMG/M metagenome (GOLD analysis project Ga0247609, IMG submission 193487) | Sheep rumen microbial communities from Palmerston North, Manawatu-Wanganui, New Zealand - 1728 DNA GHGlow gp2 | ecosystem: Host-associated > Mammals > Digestive system > Stomach > Rumen ...
GAACTACGCTATGCTCCTGAAGGTTGTGACCTTCTCCGGGAATGTAGCTTGTTACCTCGATACCGTTAGAAAGACGTACTCTGGCGATTTTTCTCAGAGCAGAGTTAGGCTTCTTAGGGGTTGCTGTCTTAACAGCTGTGCAAACACCACGCTTCTGAGGAGAAGCTGTTGCAGTTGCTTTCTTATGAAGAGAGTTAAAACCCTTCTGCAACGCAGGTGCTGTAGACTTCTTAACAGATGTCTGACGACCCTTTCTAACTAACTGGTTAAATGTTGGCATTCCTTTCACCTCCTGTTTTGATGTAAAACATATATGCATACAACAAAGGGGTAAAAAATCACCCCTTTGAAAGTACACGCAATTATAAAGTATAAGTATAAATCAAAATAATGTCAACTTTTTTATTATTCGTCTTCAGATACAGAAACTTCTTCGTCGAAATCATCTTCATTGACAATTACTTCGTCGTCAAGATCTCTCTTCTTTTTCTTAAGAATGAGCTTCTCAGAATCAGCGAAGTTAGCATCGGTATTAAGAGGTGTATTTCTATATCTCTTCATACCTGTACCTGCAGGGATCAACTTACCGATAATAACATTTTCCTTAAGTCCGATAAGTGGATCAACCTTTCCTTTGATGGCAGCATCTGTAAGAACCTTGGTTGTCTCCTGGAATGAAGCTGCTGAAAGGAATGAGTTTGTTGCAAGAGCTGCCTTTGTAATACCAAGTATTACCTGCTTGCCCTCTGCAGGTCTCTTACCTTCAGATGTAAGTGCTTCATTGCTGTCTTCAAAGTCAAGCACATCTACAAGTGTTCCGGGAAGGAAATCTGTGTCTCCGCTCTCGTCAATTCTTACTTTCTTGAGCATCTGACGAACGATAACCTCGATATGCTTATCGCAGATATCAACACCCTGTAAGCGGTAAACTCTCTGAACTTCTCTTAAGAGGTAATCCTGTACTGCACGAATTCCCTTAATCTTAAGAAGATCGTGAGGGTTAACAGAACCTTCTGTAAGTTCGTCACCGGCTTCAATGGTTGTTCCGTCCTGAACCTTGATACGTGATCCGTAAGGAATGAGATAAGCTTTTGACTCACCTGTCTCATCGTTTGTTACGATAACTTCACGCTTCTTCTTTGTATCTCTGATCTCAGCTCTTCCGTCAAGCTCTGAGATAATAGCAAGTCCCTTAGGCTTTCTTGCCTCAAACAACTCCTCTACACGGGGAAGACCCTGTGTGATATCACCACCGGCAACACCACCTGTATGGAATGTTCTCATGGTAAGCTGTGTACCGGGCTCACCGATTGACTGAGCAGCGATAATACCTACTGCCTCACCGACCTGTACAGCCTCACCTGTTGCCATGTTAGCACCGTAGCACTTAGCACAGATTCCGTTATGTGAACGGCAAGTAAGGATTGTACGGATCTTAACCGCCTCAACAGGCTGTCCCTTTGCATTAACACCTACTGAAAGAATCTTAGCAGCACGGGAAGGAGTGATCATATGATTCTTTTTAACAATTACGTTTCCGTCCTTGTCCTTTATAGTCTCACATGAATATCTTCCTGTGATTCTGTCCTTCAAAGGCTCAATGGTTTCCTTACCATCCATGAATGCCTTAACTGTCATTCCGGGGATAACATCCTTATCGGCACAGCAGTCAATGTCACGTATAATGAGTTCCTGTGATACGTCAACCATTCGACGTGTAAGGTATCCTGAATCGGCTGTTCTAAGAGCTGTATCTGACAGACCCTTACGAGCACCGTGAGCTGACATAAAGTATTCCAAAACATCAAGTCCTTCACGGAAGTTTGACTTGATAGGAAGCTCGATGGTACGACCTGTTGTATCAGCCATAAGTCCACGCATACCTGCAAGCTGCTTGATCTGCTGGTTACTACCACGGGCACCGGAGTCAGCCATCATGTAGATGTTGTTGTACTTATCAAGACCTGCAAGAAGCACATCTGTAAGTTCCTTATCGGTCTCCATCCAAGTATCAACAACCGCACGATAACGCTCTTCGTCAGTGATGAGACCACGACGATAGTTTGCTGCGATCTTATCAACTGTAGCCTGTGCTTCATCAAGCATCTGCTGCTTCTGCGGAGGCACTGTCATATCAGCGATTGAAACGGTCATAGCTGCTCTTGTTGAGTAGTGATAACCTGTAGCCTTAATATTATCAAGAACTTCTGCTGTCGCAAATGTTCCGTGTGTATTGATCATAGCGGTAACAATCTGCTTAAGCTGCTTCTTACCAACCATGAAGTCTACTTCAAGCTTAAATGCATTTTCCGGAACGCTTCTGTCTACAAATCCAAGATCCTGAGGAATAATCTCGTTAAAGAGGAATCTTCCGAGAGTTGACTCTACGATTCCGCTCTCAACTGTTCCGTCAGGCTTATTTCTATCCATTCTGATCTTGATTCTGGTCTGCAATGTGCAGTATCCGTTCTCATAAGCAAGGATTGCTTCGTCTACGCTCTTGAAGAACTTGCCTTCACCCATAGCGCCGGGTCTTTCCTGTGTAAGATAGTAGATACCAAGTACCATATCCTGTGTAGGAACGTTTACAGGGCCACCATCTGAAGGCTTAAGCAGGTTATTGGGTGAGAGCATAAGGAATCTACACTCAGCCTGCGCCTCTACAGAAAGAGGAAGGTGTACAGCCATCTGGTCACCGTCGAAGTCGGCGTTGAAAGGTGTACATACAAGAGGATGAAGCTTAATAGCCTTACCTTCTACAAGGATAGGCTCGAAAGCCTGAATACCAAGTCTGTGAAGTGTGGGAGCACGGTTAAGCATAACAGGATGCTCTTTGATAACGTCCTCAAGGACATCCCATACCTGCTCGTCAAGTCTCTCAACAAGCTTCTTGGCATTCTTTATATTCTGTGAAATTCCTCTGGAAACAAGCTCCTTCATAACGAAAGGCTTGAAAAGCTCGATAGCCATTTCCTTGGGAAGTCCACACTGATAAATCTTAAGTTCGGGTCCTACAACGATAACCGAACGTCCTGAATAGTCAACACGCTTACCGAGGAGGTTCTGACGGAATCTTCCGGACTTACCCTTAAGCATGTCTGAAAGTGACTTAAGTGCTCTGTTTCCGGGGCCCGTAACAGGTCTTCCTCTTCTTCCGTTATCGATGAGGGCATCAACAGCTTCCTGAAGCATTCTCTTCTCGTTGCGAACGATGATGTCAGGCGCACCGAGATCGAGAAGTCTCTTAAGTCTGTTGTTTCTGTTAATAATTCTTCTGTAAAGATCGTTAAGATCTGATGTTGCAAAACGTCCACCGTCAAGCTGTACCATAGGACGAAGATCCGGAGGGATTACAGGGATGCAATCCATGATCATCCATGCAGGAAGATTTCCTGATTCTCTGAAGGCTTCAACAACCTCGAGACGCTTGATAATCCTTGTTCTCTTCTGTCCGCTGGAAGTATCAAGGCCTTCTTTAAGTTCCTGATACTCTTTCTCAAGATCGATATCAAGGAGAAGCTCTTTGATAGCCTCGGCACCCATTCCTGCACGGAACTTAGGTCCCCACTCCTCTCTCGCATCCTGATATTCTTTCTCTGAAAGTACCTGCTTGTACTCAAGTGTTGTCTCACCGGGATCGAGTACTATGTATGAAGCAAAGTACAATACCTTTTCAAGTACACGAGGTGAAAGATCAAGGATAAGTCCCATTCTGCTGGGAATTCCCTTGAAGTACCAGATATGTGATACAGGAGCTGCAAGCTCGATGTATCCCATTCTTTCACGACGTACGCTGCTCTTTGTGATCTCTACGCCACAACGGTCGCAGACAACACCCTTATATCTAATCTTCTTGTACTTACCGCAGTGACATTCCCAGTCCTTGGTAGGTCCAAAGATTCTTTCACAGAACAAACCGTCTCTCTCAGGCTTTAATGTTCTGTAGTTAATTGTTTCAGGCTTGGTAACTTCTCCGCTCTTGGGATCGTTATCAATTCTATGTGCCCAGCTTCTGATCTTCTCAGGAGAAGCAAGACCGATCTTGATTGAGTCGAAAGTCATCGGCTGATAGGTCTGCTGCTGGGTTGTTCTTCCACTTGAAGCCTCATTTATTGCTTTATTCATTGTTGAATCAGACATTCGTAACCTCTTTTCTTTGCTTTGTTAGTTACTGCAAATCACTCGTCATCAGATGCATCGCCAAAGTCATCAAAACTGTCATCTGAATCAAAGTTTCCGGAATCTTCAACTTCCGATACAAGTTCACCACTTTCATCGAAACGCTGCTGTGTATATCCGTTTGCCTCAAATGATTCCTGTCCATAGTCACGACCTGCGTTATCGCCTTCAATCTCTGTGCGATAATCAGAATCTGTATAATCAACGCTCTCTTTGATTTCAACTTCTGTGTTGTCTTCGCGAAGAACTTTGATGTCAAGTCCGAGTGACTGAAGTTCCTTTAAGAGAACCTTGAATGACTCAGGTACTCCGGGTTCAGGTATATTGTCACCCTTGATAATTGCTTCATATGTCTTAACACGTCCAACAACATCATCAGACTTAACTGTAAGAATCTCCTGCAATGTGTATGCAGCACCATATGCTTCCAACGCCCAAACTTCCATCTCACCGAAACGCTGTCCACCGAACTGAGCTTTACCACCCAGAGGCTGCTGTGTAACAAGTGAGTAAGGGCCGGTTGAACGAGCATGGATCTTATCGTCAACAAGGTGATGGAGCTTAAGGTAATGCATGTGTCCGATTGTTGTCGGGCTGTCAAACTTCTGACCTGTTCTACCGTCACGAAGCTGAACTTTTCCGTCAGATCTTATCGGAACACCCTTCCAAAGCTCTCTGTGATCTCTGTTCTCGTATAAGTAATCCATAATCTCAGGAACTACAAGATCTTTGTACTTAGCTTCAAAATCTTCCCATGAGCTGTTAACGTAATCGTTAGCCATCTCAAGTGTATCCTGAATATCAATCTCGTTAGCACCGTCAAAGATAGGTGTTGCGATATTAAATCCAAGTGCCTTGGCAGCAAGTGAAAGATGTATCTCAAGGACCTGTCCGATATTCATACGTGAAGGAACGCCGAGAGGGTTAAGCACGATATCGAGAGGTCTTCCGTTGGGAAGATAAGGCATATCCTCGATAGGAAGTACGCGGGAAACGACACCCTTGTTACCGTGACGTCCTGCCATCTTATCACCTACGGAAATCTTTCTCTTCTGTGCTATATAAATACGAACTGCCTGGTTAACACCTGGTGAAAGCTCGTCTCCGTTCTCTCTTGTAAATACCTTTGCATCAACGATGATACCGTATTCACCGTGAGGAACCTTAAGAGATGTATCTCTTACTTCTCTAGCCTTCTCACCGAAGATTGCTCTGAGAAGTCTCTCTTCTGCTGTAAGCTCTGTTTCTCCCTTAGGAGTAACCTTACCTACAAGGATATCACCGGCACGAACCTCAGCACCGATACGGATAATTCCGCGATCGTCAAGATCCTTGAGTGCATCATCACCGACACCGGGAACGTCTCTTGTGATTTCTTCAGGTCCAAGCTTTGTTTCACGGGCTTCTGCCTCATATTCCTCAATATGTACAGATGTAAATACATCATCACGTACAAGTCTCTCTGAAAGAAGGACAGCATCCTCGTAGTTATAACCTTCCCATGTCATGAATCCGATGAGAGGGTTCTTACCAAGTCCGAGTTCTCCCTGTGAAGTTGAAGGACCGTCGGCAATAACCTGTCCTGCTTCAACGTGGTCGCCCTTAAATACGATAGGTCTCTGGTTGTAGCAGTTACTCTGGTTAGATCTCTGGAACTTAATAAGATGGAATTCTTCTTTTTCTCCATCATCATATGTCATCTGAATAAGCTTACTGTCAACAAAATCAACAGTTCCGGCTTTTCTTGCGACTACGCAGACACCTGAGTCAACAGCTGCCTTACGCTCCATTCCTGTTCCTACTGCAGGAGCTTCTGTTGTAAGAAGCGGCACCGCCTGACGCTGCATGTTTGATCCCATGAGCGCACGGTTAGCATCGTCGTTCTCAAGGAAAGGAATAAGTGCTGTAGCTACAGAGAATACCATTCTCGGAGACACGTCCATATACTCAAATGCAGTCTTAGGATATGCTGATGTCTCCTCTCTGTAACGACCGGAAACTGTGTTGTTCTTAAAGTATCCGTTTTCGTCAAGAGGTGTATTAGCCTGAGCTACATGATAATTATCTTCTTCATCTGCTGTAAGGTATTCAACCTCGTCAGTTACTCTGGGATTCTCCGGATCTGACTGATCTACCTTACGATAAGGAGCCTCTACGAAACCATAATCATTGACTCTTGCATAACTTGCAAGTGAGTTGATAAGACCGATGTTAGGTCCTTCAGGTGTCTCGATAGGGCACATACGTCCATAGTGTGTATAGTGTACGTCTCGAACCTCGAATCCGGCTCTGTCTCTTGAAAGACCACCGGGTCCCAATGCTGAAAGACGTCTCTTGTGAGTAAGCTCACCAAGAGGGTTGTTCTGATCCATGAACTGTGAAAGCTGTGATGAACCAAAGAATTCTTTAACAGCTGCCTGTACAGGCTTAATGTTAATAAGAATCTGAGGAGAAACTTCCTCTGTATCATGAGTTGTCATTCTCTCACGAACAACTCTCTCAAGTCTTGAAAGACCGATACGATACTGATTCTGAAGAAGCTCACCTACGCAACGGATACGTCTGTTACCCAAGTGGTCGATATCATCGTCATTACCGATACCGTATTCAAGGTTGATGTTATAGTTGATAGAAGCAATAATGTCTTCTCTGGTAATGTGCTTAGGAATAAGATCATGCACACGCTTCTTGATTGTCTCAGCAAGTCCCTCAGGATCGTTCTTAGCTGTGTACTCATCAAGGATTTCCTTGAGCACAGGATAATAAACATCCTCATTGATTCCAAGTTCTGCAGGATCACACTCAATGAAGTGTGTAATATCAACCATCATATTAGAAAGAACCTTTACATTGCGTTCTTCCTCCTGAAGGTAAACATAAGGAATAGCAGAATTCTGGATTTCTGTTGCAAGCGCGCGGTCAACCTTGGTACCTGCAGATGCGATCATCTCACCTGTAAGCTCGTCAACAACGTCCTGTGCAAGCACATGACCATTAATTCTGTTCTTGAAATGTAATTTCTTATTGAACTTATATCTTCCAACCTTAGCAAGATCATATCTTCTTGAATCGAAGAACATTGCATTGATAAGGCTCTCTGCGCTCTCTACAGAAAGAGGCTCACCGGGACGGATTTTTCTGTACAGTTCAAGAAGGCCGCTCTGATAATCCGATGAAGCGTCCTTTGAAAAGCTTCCCTGAATCTTGGGCTCATCGCCGAAGAGTTCGAGAATTTCTTCATTTGTACCTATTCCGAGAGCTCTGATAAGAACTGTTACGGGAACCTTTCTCGTTCTGTCAACTCTTGCGTAGAATACGTCATTGGAGTCTGTCTCATACTCAAGCCATGCACCTCTGTTAGGAATAACAGTACATGCTATAAGTTCCTTTCCAACCTTATCGTATGTGATATCGTAGTAGATACCGGGGGAACGTACCAACTGACTGACTATAACTCGCTCGGCGCCGTTGATAACGAACGTGCCCGTCGCAGTCATAAGAGGAAGGTCGCCCATAAATATTTCATGTTCCGTAAATTCGTTCTTTTCCTTGTTGTGAAGGCGAACCTTTACCTTTAAAGGTGCAGCAAATGTTGCATCTCTCTCCTTGCACTTCTCAATCGTATTCTTATTTTTGTCAATCTCATCCTCGCAAAGCTTGAAATCAACAAATTCCAGACTGAGTTTGCCACTGTAGTCCTCAATAGGAGAGATATCGTCAAAGACTTCTTTCAAGCCTTCGTCGAGAAACCACTGATAGGAATTCTTCTGAACTTCAATCAGGTTCGGCATCTCCAGGACTTCCTTCTGGCGCTGGAAGCTCATTCGGATGTTCTTACCAGAGCCGGTAGGATGTAATCTGTTTTTTTCCATTGACATTCACCCCGTTCTTTAAGTTTTTTTGATATTGATAAAGACTCTTACCTGCAAGACAGTATAAAAATGCACAGTAAGACACACTACACCATAATAGTGCATCATCCATTGTACTTCTATAGAAACTTCATGTCAAGCAAAATTTAATATTTACTTTCAGAAATTTTAGAAAATTTAGATTTTATGAAGCCTAAAGATTATCAGCTTCAGGAACAGAACCCTGAAAGAGCTGATTTAAAGAAAGTAAAAGACGGACTGCTTATAGCAATCCGCCTTTGAATTTGCATAAAAATCAAATTACTTAAGAGTAACCTTAGCGCCTTCAGCCTCAACCTTAGCCTTGATCTCATCAGCCTCAGCCTTTGAAGCGTTCTCCTTGATTACCTTAGGAGCGCCCTCTACGAGATCCTTTGCTTCCTTAAGTCCAAGACCTGTGATCTCACGAACAACCTTGATAACCTTAACCTTGTTAGCACCAACCTCTGTAAGCTCAACGTTGAACTCAGTCTTCTCTTCAGCACCTGCTGCGCCAGCGCCTGCTGCTGCAACTACTACTCCAGCTGCTGCAGATACACCGAACTCTTCCTCGCAAGCCTTTACAAGATCATTTAATTCAAGAACTGTTAACTCTTTGATAGCATCAATAATTTCTGCTGTAGACAACTTTGCCATTTTTATACCTCCGTATAGTTTTATTCATAAATATTATATGTTTCGTTTTTTACGAAGCCTTGCACAGATTACTCTGCTGCAGGTGCTTCAGTTGCAGCTTCTTCTGCTGCGGGTGCTTCAGCTGTTTCAGCCGGAGCAGCTTCCTCTGTTGCAGGAGCTTCCTCGCCACCCTTCTCTGCGATCTGCTTGATAACGCGAGCGAAGTTTGTGATAGGTGACTGCATAGAGCCAAGCAACTTTGAAAGAAGAACATCCTTTGAAGGGATCTCAGCAATCTCAGTCATTGCTGCCGCGTCATAGAATTTACCTTCTATAACACCACCCTTAATCTCAAGGGCCTTAGCCTGCTTAGCGAAATCATAAAGAACACGTGCAGGAGCTGCAGGATCTGTTGTAGATACAGCCATTGCACTAGGTCCGTTGAGGAGATCTCCAAGCTGTTCAAAATCTGTTCCCTTGAACGCGAAGTTCATCATTGTGTTCTTATAAACCTTGTAAGTTACGCCTTCTTCACGAAGTTTCTTACGAAGCTCTGTGTCCTGCGCAACAGTAAGTCCGCGGTGATCTACAAGAACAACTGCCTGAGCGTCTTTGATCTTCTCTGAAATCTCTTCAACTACAGGCTTTTTAAGTTCAACCTTTGCCATTTTTTTACCTCCTTATTAGAATAAAATCCCGAAAAAAAACTCTCGAAGACATCGAGAGTTGAAAAGTCTGAAACTTTAACTTTTCCTCGGCAGGCGAATAATAATCATTATGTTCTGTAAAAGAACACCTGCTGTCTTCGGCTTTAGTTCTGCGTTTCCACACAAAACCTCATATATACTAACACGCAATAGGCGCATTGTCAACATCTATTTAGAACTAATATTACCTTTTTCATCCATGTTTATTCCGGGAGACATACTGCGCATCGAATCCATAATACGTGTCTTCTCCTCTCCGCTTGCGGCAAATACAGTGCATCCCTGCTGAATTCCGGGAATAAACTGAAGATTGACGTTTCCGTCATTACTAAATGTCGCTTTCACCATACATGTATCCTGCGTCTTTGAAGTAAAAATATAATTTCCGAGACTATATACAACAGGAACACCTTTGACATAATCTATCGGCTGAAGCACATGCGGATGAGATCCGATTATAAGATTTGCTCCCGCATCTGCAATTTCTACCGCCTGATCTCTCTGGAGATAATCAATCTCTGTGGTACTCTCCGTGCCCCAATGAATGAATACGACAACATATGCATTTTTCGCCCTGGCTTCTCTGATCCTGTCAAGCAAAAGAGAATCATCAAGGCACCTGAAAACTCCGGGTGATGTTTCGGTCGCTTCCTTAGTATCCGGATTTGAAAGTCTCTCAATCTGTGTTGCGCAGATAATCGCGATCTTCATTCCGTTTTGGGTAAAGTAGTATATAGGGTGCGATGCTTCCTCAATGTTTCTTCCCGCTCCTCCATATATGACACCTGCATTTTTCAGAGCATCAAACGAATCAACAAGCGCCTGCTCCCCATAGTCATACGCATGATTATTGGCAAGCGATACCATATCAACGCCCATCTCTTTAAGAACCTTTGTTGTCTCCGGTCTTGCCCTGAACGTGTATGTCTTATCCGGAGTCGGTTCTCCGCCTGTAGAATAAGGAAACTCATTATTAACGAGCATTACATCAACATTCTTCATCTCAGACAGAAGTCTTTTTCCGAAAACTCCTCGCACGGAATCACCGTGTTTCTTGAATGCCTCTCCAACTGCGTAATTTTCATCAAAGAGAATATCTCCTGCAAAACCGATCGTCACGGTATCTTTGTCTTTTGTTTTGATGAAATACGAATATCCTTCATCACCTTCAGGTATTTCTGCAACATTTCCTGCATTATCTTTTTCGGAAATTGCAGTATTTTTAACCTGACCGGCTTCCGGTATAACATCCCATACCGAAAGGATACTTTCGCTATCATTCGATGTTCCGCTCAATAAAGCAACTATTCCGATTACAATAATCCCACTAAATACCACAATCAGGAATGTTGCCGCAAACGCGAACGATGCATTTCTTAAAGTTTTTGTGTTTTTAGCAAAATGTTGTCTCATAACAAAGAGTATACCACAATATATTGTTGATAACAAAACATCGGCAAGTGCTCTGCTCAAAAAAAGAACGAGTCCTCAGACTCGTTCTTTAATGTATTCAGTATGTTTATCAATACTTGTTTGCAACAACCTTTACGCCGGGGCCCATTGTTGTTGCAAGAGTGATGCTCTTGAGGTACTGACCCTTTACAGATGAAGGCTTAGCCTTTGCAATTGCATCCATAAGTGCGTTGAAGTTCTGCTCAAGCTGTTCCTCTGAGAAAGAAGCCTTTCCAACAGGAACATGAATGATGTTAGCCTTGTCAAGTCTGTACTCGATCTTACCGGCTTTGATATCATTGACAGCCTTAGTTACATCCATAGTAACTGTGCCTGCCTTAGGGTTAGGCATGAGACCCTTAGGTCCGAGAACCTTACCGAGACGTCCTACAACACCCATCATGTCAGGTGTAGCAACTACAACGTCGAAATCAAGCCATCCTTCGTTCTGGATCTTAGGAATAAGCTCCTCACCACCAACGAAATCTGCTCCGGCAGCCTGAGCCTCGTCAAGCTTTGTTCCCTTAGCAAATACAAGAACCTTAACAGTCTTACCTGTTCCGTTAGGAAGAACAACAGCGCCTCTGATCTGCTGATCAGCGTGACGGCTGTCACAACCTGTCTTGATATGAACTTCTACAGTTTCATCAAATTTAGCAGTTGCTGATTTCTTAACAAGAGCTATTGCATCAGCGGCTTCATACTGCTGTGTCTTATCAATAAGCTTAGCAGCTTCTAAGTATTTCTTTCCGTGTTTCATCTCTCATCCTCCATCAGTCTTCTACTACGATTCCCATACTACGTGCTGTTCCGGCGATCATGCTCATAGCAGCATCGATATCAACAGCATTAAGGTCAGGCATCTTTGTCTCTGCAATCTTTCTAACTTCTTCCTTAGAAATTGTTGCAACCTTAGTCTTGTTAGGAACTCCTGAACCCTTCTGGATCTTAGCAGCTTTCTTAAGAAGAACTGCTGCAGGTGGAGTCTTTGTGATGAATGTGAAACTTCTGTCTGCATATACAGTGATAACTACAGGGATGATAACGTCACCCTTGTCTGCTGTACGTGCGTTGAACTGCTTTGTAAATTCACCGATGTTTACACCGTGCTGACCAAGTGCGGGTCCAACCGGTGGTGCTGGTGTTGCTTTACCAGCCTGGATCTGTAACTTAATGTATCCTTCGACTTTCTTTGCCATTTTGGCACCTCCTGAAAATATGTGGTCGGCGCATCATCTCCTGGAAACGATGCTCCCACTCCAGTGACACGCCCTAAAAGGGCTATATATCCAAACGCTCACGCGCTCAAATATCAAAAATAAACTATTGATCTGCTACACAGATCAGCTGTCAATTCTTCTTACTTCAGCAAAGCTGATCTCTACAGGTGTCTCACGTCCAAAGAGATCTACGTTAATGGTAGCTGTCTGCTTACCAAAATCCATTCTCTGAACAACACCCGCCGTATCCTTCCAAACTCCGGCTACAACTGCGATCTCATCACCAACACCGAAATCAACAGAAACTGTATCTGTCTTAATTCCGAGAGGCTTGATCTCAGCATCTGTAAGAGGAACCGGCTTACTTCCGGGACCCACAAAACCGGTAACACCACGTGTATTACGCACTACATACCAGGTCTCATCGTTCATATCCATGTTCACGAGGACATAGCCGGGGAACATCTTTCTCTGAACGTTCTTGCGAACACCATTCTTAACCTCAACCACATCCTGAAGAGGAATCCTTACTTCAAAGATCTGATTCTCAAGATGTCTGTTGATAATGGCACTCTCAAGATTATCCTTAACCTTCTTCTCGTATCCGGAATATGTGTGCACTACATACCAATGAGCGTTTTCGTTTGTATCAGTACTCTGTGTTTCAGCCGCTGCCTCATTATCTGCGGAAGCGGTTGAATCTGATAATACCTCATCAGATTCAAAAGACTTTTCCATCTCTTCTGACATATTATCTCCTTATTATTTAGAAACAGACATTAAAAGGTTAATGCCTTCTTCAAACGCATAGTCCAATACAGCTATCAAGATACAGCAAACAATAGAAGCAACCACAACTGCGGTTGTCTGCTTAACAACATCATCTTTTGTAAGCCAGATAATCTTGCCAATTTCCGCCTTTACGCCTTCAAAAAAGTCTCTGATCTTGCCAAAGAATGACTTACCGGATTTATTTTTTGAAGTTTTGGACTTGTTCTCTACTACCTTGGTCTCTTCCATACCCGCAGTCTACCTCCTATACAAGGCTGAAAATTACTTTGTCTCTTTATGTAAAGTATGAGCTTTGCAGAAAGGGCAATATTTCTTCATCTCAACACGATCAGGATGTGTCTTCTTATCCTTTGTTGTGTCATAGTTACGATTTTTGCACTCTGTGCAAGCCAATGTAATTCTTGTACGCATTATCTCACCTCCGGGCGTAATAGTCGTTGTAACATCAATACTTAAACAACTTATTTTTAAGCATAAAAAAAAGACATAAATCTTTTGTCGCCTACTCAATATATCATACAGACATACCTTCGTCAACGAATTTTTTTATCTATAGACAAACTCCCTCTGCACATAAAAACTGAGAAGAAAAAGCATTCCGTCAACAGCTATTTTTATGCACACTTCCGGGACCATCGGCAAAATGCCGTGTCCGGCCGTTACAAAAAATCCACTTAGCAGCATGATGGCCACCGCCAGCGCAAAATAAGAAACCGCCGCTTTCGATCTTTCTCTTCCACCCGAAAAAACAATTTCATAATTAATAAAGAAATTATATGTTGCGGATATAACTCTCGCCAATATGGTAGAAAGCATGATATATCCCATCTTTACAGGTGCGTTTGCAAATATGGCACAAAAGAATCCGAAAAGCACCATATCAAGAAGACTCGATGAAACAGACGAAAGCAAAAATTTAAAGAAGACCGCATAAATCCTGAGTGAATCCAATAAAGGATTAAAGTGGCTCGACTTATTTTCCTCAAGATATATTGTATCAACCGGAACTTCTATTATTTTGATATCCTTTTCCTTCGTGGCGATGAGCATATTTGTCTCAAACTCAAAACGCTCCCCTTTTTCGGTCAAAAGATATTTCATAAAGTCCGCACCGATTCCGCGAAGCCCTGTCTGTGTATCACTTATCTTAAGTCCCAGAAGAAGATTCATAACACGACTTGTTGTCTTGTTTCCAAACACGCTTCTTGCAGGGATTCCGGGCTTTCCAAAATCTCTGACACCGAGAATGAGCGACTTAATGTTAGCCGCAAGAACTTCGCCGCACTTGCAGATATCTTTCACCGAGTGTTGTCCGTCCGAATCCGCGGTAACAACCCCCACAAGATCCTCATATTCATTGATACAGTGATTAAAAGCCTCTTTAAGTGCCCTGCCTTTTCCCATATTTACAGCATTTCTCAAGGTCACGGCGCCAAGCTTCCTGACCTCTTCAAAAGTGTGTCCGTACTTTGCCGGATCCGAGCCGTCATCAACCACGATGACCGGTTCCGGTGTTGTTTCAACAAGCTCTTTTACCAATCTGATAAGTTCTTCCCCCGGTTCATACGCCGGAATGACTATAGGAACAGCACCTTTACTCAAGAGTTACTCCCCTCCCACTATTTTCTATTTTGTATATTCTGCAACTTTCGAACTTACTCCCTTCTTTTAAAAGGGGTAAAAAAAGATCTTTCGAGACTTCATCATTATCTTCAATGTACAGATATGAAGCGTGGCTTGCAAGCAATTTACTTACGATTGACGACGGATCATCGGATTCGGTCATAAATACGTCATAAACAAGTGCAACGGGTGAAGCCGCCTTGTTGATGTATGCATTGTGAACCCAGTAGGATAAATGCCCGTCACGCATGACAAGAACTCTTTTCCCCGGTAGCTCATCCACAGATGATACGGTATCCACAAGTTTTTTCCCGTTTTCACCGATCATATTCTCTATGTAAGCCCTGTTTTTCTCCGCAACATCTCTGTATCCGTTTATATAAAAAAGAAAACCTTTATAATCCGCAGTCAAAAAGACAAATACAAGAAAAGCCGCCGCAAGCGCCTTTGTATTTTTTAATACACCCGACTCATTATACAATACTCCGGCCAAAAGATATACCCCGCCAAGCATAAACGGGCAACCGTACCGTGCGATTGAAAGTGACATCGCATAAGCATCAAGGTACTGATCTTCCGTCTGGAAAATCGAAATATGCGCAAGGAAAATTATCCCATAAGCCACAAGTGCCGTAGCTGCGACAAATATCGCAAGCTTTGCGGTATCTTTTTTGCCCGTCACATTAATATGACACAGATATACAATAAACAAGATCATTACGATCAGCATTGCACCCGCAGAAACATCTATTGTCGGATTGCTGTCCCCGTGCATGGGAAGAAGCCAAAAGCCCTTCATGAAAAAGCCCGCTTTGTCCATAGTATTTGCAGGGGCCACATAGTCGCCCGAAGTTGCAAAGCGTATTCCCGCTCCCGTCAGCTTCGCAACCCTCCTGTTGATAAAGCAAAAGCACAGCCATGAACCGTAGACCATAAAACTTGAAGCAGCGGAAACTATATACTTTCGCATATTCTTTTGCCCAAAAACAATTCCGAAAATAAACGCAAATGCCGCCCATTCGGCTCCGACCGATTTGGTCAAAAGAAGTACCGATGCGTACAAAAAAATCTTTATATAGTAAAAATCTTCGTTTCCCGTGTTCTCTTTGCCGCCTCTGCCGTCCCAAAGCGTCAAAAGAAGCGCTCCGTACACAATTGCCATCGTCACGTCCGCCGGGGTTCCGTAGTAGATTATTCCGTTGAAGATTCCGGGAAAAAGAACCATCGCCGCAAAGCAGAACACCGTAAGCACATTCTTTTTTGCCCCGGAGAACTTATCCGCCGTTTTCTTCACAACTCCGAAAAGAGGCATCATGAATATTGTATTGGTCACGAAATATCCGAGAAACTGCAGGTTTTCTCTGTACTTACCAAGTCCCGTAAAAAGAAACAGGCACTTATACAATGAGCCCGCGGGCGGATAATCACCAAACTCAGGCGATACATTGCCATACTTTCCCGCAAATCCGTTCAGATAAAAAATCTGCTTGGCATCCTGTGACCAGAAATTAATGTCATCCCACCACGAAAAAGCAAGTCCCGACGTAAGAAAGCCCATTATCACAGAAGTCACGACAAGTCCGATAACTTCGGGAGAAAAGATACTTTTCCCGAGTTCCGCAAGCCTTTTACTCTCAGCATTTTTCTTTTTATCCATAAAAAAAGAAATAACGCTCAGCACTATATACAGAGAAGCCTCAACAAACACGCCGCGCAGCGTGCCAATGATGGCAAGAACATACATGGTAAGCCCCAGAGCCGCATATGCTACAGGAAGCGTACTTGCCATATTCTCCTTATATCTGTATGAAAAATTTGCAGCCATTAGAATTACTGCGGCCGCGCACAGAATGAATCCGATAAGATTGACAGTCCACATACTATGTTTCCTATTCCCAAATTAGTATTTTCAGATAAAAAGAAAAACAAAATTATTATAGTATTAATATTCCATTAAATCATCGCTTTTCACTATTTTTTCACTAAAAAACGATTGACATTTGCACAATAATATATAAAATGTAAGTAACTAAAGGTGGCTAAGTATGCCCTCGTGCGTCTGATGTCAATGGAATGACAGAATCATTATACCGCACGTATATCAAGGAAGAAAGGAGGGGCATCGAATGGCAGGAATATCTCTAAATGGTGTTTATAACCATTTCATACAGGACTACGTGTCAAAAGATGTTACACAGGCCGACGCACATCGAAAGGATGAGCTTAGGGATGTGTATAAGTCGATTGCAAAAATAAACAAAAACTCCCCTCTTTATTTACTTTCAAATGATGACGATGTGCGTATTGACGCAATAGATATAAAAGAGCGCGCAAGACAGCTTCAAAACAGTATCTTTAACCTCAGCGATCAGGAAGATAAATCTTCCCTGAATCACACTTCTGCTTTCTCGACAGACCCTGATACGGTTGTCGCTTCTTATATCGGCAAGACTCCGAACGAAGATGTCGGAACTGCAGGTTTTGATATTGAAGTATCTCAGCTCGCTTCTCAGCAGGTTAATACGGGACTTATGCTTTCAACGGATTCATCGAGCGTACTTCCTCCCGACAATTATTCATTTGATGTAAAGGTCGGCGAGCAGGAATTTGAATTTCAGTTCAGTATTTACGGTACCGACAAGAATATAGATGTTCTCCAGAAACTCGAAAAACTTATAAACAAGGCTGATATAGGTCTTTCGGCAGAAATAATAGAAGGAACCAACAGCCGCTCCGCACTCCAGATTTCATCGAAGCACACAGGCCTCCACCCAGGAGAACTCAGTCAGTTCGAGATTTATGAGACCGACGGAGATCTTAAAAGCGGTGCAGTTGCCGCACTTGGCCTTGATATGGTCTCCGCTCCCGCTTCAAATGCGCACTTTGCACTAAACGGTGATGAGAAAACAGCCATTTCAAACCACTTCACAGTCGGCTCCAAGTTCGACATTCACTTAAACGGCATCACAGAGCCCGGCGATTCGATACATGTCGGTGTAAAAAAAGACAACGAGGCGCTTGTAAACCACATAACCGCCCTTATCGACAACTACAACAGTTTTGTGCAGGACGTGGCACAGGAACACGATTCCAAATACAAAGGTGATAAACTCAGGTCCGAAGCAATCTCAATTGCTAGACAGCACATAAAAGATACCGATGCACTCGGAATCAAACTCGAAGGCGACGGTATAATTTCGATAGATACGGACGTGCTCAAGGAAGCTGTTACAACAAGCAATAACACCGACGCACTTGAACCGATCAAGAAATTCTCGGAATCACTTCTTTCGATGGCAAAAGAGATCTCGGTAAATCCTATGAAGTACGTTGACAGACCTGTCGTTAATTACAAAAACCCCGACAACAAGGAAAATGTGGCATCGCCATACATCACAAGTGAATATTCGGGTATGATGTTCAACAATTATTGTTGAAGCCCGGTTTTACATAGAGAAACAGCCCGCATGGTACATCATCTTACGATCAAATGCACCGATTGCGGGCTGTTTCTATTTATTTATGCGTTATTCTTACTTAAATCCAGCGCTTCTCTTATGACCTGATCCATATTGTAATACTTGTACTGTCCAAGTCTTCCTCCAAAAAGAATGTTTGGATATTCTTTTGAAAGTTCTGTATATTTCTTAAAGAGCTCGTTATTCTTATCATCATTCATCGGATAATAGGGCTCATCGCCGTGTTTCCACTCAGCGGGATATTCTCTTGTTATAACAGTTCCTTTTCCCGTTCCGTACTCAAAATGCTTATGTTCGATTATTCTGGTAAAAGGAATCTCGCGCTCAGTGTAGTTCACAACTGCATTTCCCTGATAGTTATCGACTTCGGGAAGTTCCTCTGTCTCGAACCTAAGCGATCTGTACTCAAGAGTTCCGAGCTTATATCCAAAGAATTCATCTATCATTCCGGTGAAAAGAATCTTTTCAAAACTGTCACCCGTCACCGAAGTATACGGTTCCGCGGGAACATTGCCGCTCATATTTACAAAGTCATAGTAATCAACCGATGTCTTTACCGTTATTGTTCCCGAAAGCTTCTCCGAATCTGCACTGAGAAGAAGGAGTTTGGAAACAAGCCCCGTATATCCGCCGATTGGAATACCCTGATATCTGTCATTGAAATAATTGTTGTCATATATAAATCTCATCGGGAGACGCCTTATTATAAATGCAGGAAGTTCCTTGCAATCCCTTCCCCACTGCTTCTCGGTATATCCCTTTACAAGCTTCTCATAAATATCTCTTCCCGCAAGACTAAGCGCCTGCTCTTCGAGATTGTCCGCAGAAAAAGTATCAGTACCTTTCTCTTTGTTTATTCTCTCGATTTCTTCCTGCGCCTGCTTGTCGATAATAGCCTTTGCTTCTTCGGGAGTCTTTATGCCCCACATCTTGCTGAAGGTATTCATGTTAAACGGAAGATTATAGAGTTCATTTCCATATACGGCAACAGGGCTGTTGATATAATTATTAAACTCCGCAAATCTGTTAACATATTCCCAGACTTCTTTGTCCGAGGTATGAAATATATGTGCTCCGTACTTGTGCACATTGATTCCAAGCTTATTCTCGGTATATATATTTCCTCCGATATGCTCTCTCTTATCAATTACAAGCACATCTTTTCCATTGGCAGCCATCTCATGTGCAAATACAGCACCGAAAAGTCCCGCTCCGACAATCAAATAATCGTATCTCATATCCCCAATTGCATGATATAAGCTAAAACCATGCTTTCCTTTCTCTGATATTCCCCTATTATACCTGTTCTTGTGCAAAAAGCAAAAAACAAACGGAACAAAGAAGAACTCATCCTCTTTGTTCCGCCAATTAATCATTTGTTAAATTTCGAATCAGTCAGCCTGATACTTGTCAAGCTGTGAAAAATCTCCCATCATGTCAAGGATTTTCTTACGTCCTGCTTTATTAAGCTTAACATACTGCTGCATAACACGGTTCTCTACAATCTTCTTTCCAAGATCTGCGCCCTGCTCAAGTGTTGAAAAATCAACAGGGTTAAGATTCAAACGATCGCACATTTTGATAACTGTTCCGTATGCCATTCCCTCAATTCCTCTATCAAGTGCTGTAACCAATGTGCTGTATGGTATAGACATATCTATAGCAAACTGTCTTACGCTCTTATACTGCAGAAGAATTTCCTTCTTCAAAATTTCAGCTTTTGTCATGTTGCATAACCTCCTAAATCTTTTCTCTTTTGCGTCTCTTTTCTTTTGCATCCCCTAGTCTATCACATAGACGTTATTTCGTCATTCCTTTTTAAGAAAATTACCTGCTAAAATTTTCTTAAGAATAACGATACTTTTTCGGCAATTTAACGAAATTGTAGGAGGAAACATTTTTTTGCGAAAGTGTTCACACATTCATCACATTTTATTGTTAAAATATGAGACTTTTTCCCGTTCACCCCCTCCAAAATCTTCCGATATTGCCTAGGATTTCTATATATTATTATACGAAAAAACAAATAGTACGCAAGTACTATTTGTCGTAAATTTTTTTATGCTTTTCTGTTGTATCAAATAGCGTGAACCCTATACCCCACGTACATCTTCAATTCTATTGTTTAAAAAAGACATAACCTCGTTGTATATATCTTTCGGAATACTGTATATTTTGTGAATATTTCCGTCACACAAAATATCAATCGTACCCATTTTCTTTTTTACCGAAACGATATTTTTGAAATCAACGATTTCCTTGCCCATATCATTATTTCCCTTGAATTCAAGGCGTTCCGAAAAAATGCTGAGCACCCCCTCTTTAAAGCCTTCCGTAGCTTTCACCTCATATTCGGGGTCGTCAACTCCAAGAACCGAGTCAAATCCGCGCGCTCCCGTCTCAGATACCATGACAGGTGCCGTAAGATCTGCCTCTCTGACTCTTTTCTCCGATGCTTCTTCATCATCGTCATCAAATTTTATGACATTTGTCTCGATAAGCCCCGACACCGTATTGTATGACGCTTTAATCGCATATCCCGAATTTACCAGGAGTGTGATGTTCTTACTCCTTATCTTTTGCCTGAACTTAAGCGCATGGAATCCCGCCTTGACCGCAAAACATATAGTCTCTCCGGGTTTTACCTCATATAGCTGCCTCTCGTCGAGAAATACCATCATTACATTTCCGTCAGAGCTTCTGTGTCCGGCGCATGCAATCTGGATCAGATAGTCCTTTCCGTCCTCAAAAAGCTTTTTACCGCACAGCGGGCAAAAATTTATTCTAAGGCTGATATTATCCGGCAACACTCTTTTACAATTAGGGCAATTCATATGTACTCACCTCATAAGTTTTTTATCTCAAAAAAATCACTCATTAAGCAGTTTATCAAGACGCTCCGAATCAAATCCCGCATCAGCGTTGGATTTGATGATATCCATAAGCTCGTCATTTTCGTTATTTATCTTCTCGCTGAGGAAAAGACCGTCTGCCTTAAGATACCGCATGATCTGCCCGATACTGACATGTTTTCTCTCTGCTATTACTATGTCAAAAGACCTGTCCGCCCACGGAAGTCTCATGGTATTTATGTCTCCGAATGCCACATCGTCCGCGATAAGTTCGGAAATACCCGCTTCAAATGAATTTGTACAAACTCCTGCAATAAATGTATCGGGGCAACTGCTTTTTATGTAAGATGCATTTGCTCCGAAGCCACAGGTAAAATCGAGAATCCTGAGCCCTTCTTTTCTCTTTTCATATAAGTCTTTGACGGCATTTGCGGCTTCAAACCACGGAAGGCAATAACCCCAAATATCAAATCCCCACTTATCCACAAATTTATTTCTGCTCTCCGTCATGGCATTTTCATTTTCCGCAAATCCCGTTCCGCCGTTGTGATAAATAAAAGCATTTTTGCAGACATATTGCTCAAATCCCGCTCTGGCAAGTCTGATTCCCAGATCGTCATCTTCAAAGTATCCCGGAGAAAAAAGTTCATCAAAAACTTTATAATCCTGCGCAACGCACCTTACAGCCTCCCTTGACAGCATCATCGCAAATCCCGTAAGTCGAAACCTCTTGATATATGGCCTTTTCATCGGATATGTATGCTCATAAGCGTAGTCTTTGAATATATTGACACTTCTGTCAACTCCAAGCTTCCTGTGCCAGAGTTCTCCTAGTTCCTCTCCGGCATACGCCGACAGCTCCTCAGGCGTTACTTCCTGAAGTGACGCGCTGTTTGAAAGTGCACCGACAGCACCGACGTTTCTATTGTCATAAAGCCCCATCCTCAAGAAAAGTACTGCATTCTGCGTAAGGATCGCATCATTGTTCAGATAAAAAATATCATTGTTCCTGTCACAGCACACGCTTCCTATATTGCAGCCTTTGGGAAATCCCGAGTTCTCGTCGTTTAATATGAGCTTGAACCTGTAATTTACACTCTTGGCTTTTTCTTTAAGATATTCTCTTACACCCTCTTCAGTCGAAGCATTATCCACAACCACGATCTCATATGCACCCTCAGGCACATATTTTTCAACCGAGTCAATGCATCTTTTCAAAAGATCGAGGTCATTGTGCGACAAGATCATAATGCTCAGTTTTCTGACTCTGCGTGCGCGATTTTCTTTAAGTTCGTCCATCGCATTTTTTATGACTTCTCTGTCATTTTCATCCGTGCAATACGTCAAAGCCGCCTCAAAAGCGAGGTACGCCTGATTGACATTGATGTCTGCATAGTACAATCCAAGCATATAAAAAAGCTCGTAGTTACCTCCATCGTAGGCAATTCCTCGAGCTATCGCATCATATTCAGCTGTTGAGTCAGCGAGCGCCTCCCACAAAGAAGCCTCCAAAAGACACAGCTTAGCTGCATCTTTCGGCTCTTTTTCACTGATATGTAAATATTCTTCCTGAAATTCGTATAACGCTTCCCTATAGTCTCCTGTCGCTATAAGCTCCGTCAGCTTCTCATACATTTTATTCCCCACCCCTGACATAATCGCACACCGCGGATTACCTTATACTTACATTTATGGTATCTTTTGAAAAAAATAATGTCAAGCGCGATGCCGTTTAAAAGAAATTTGTTTATTGATAATATTTTATTGATTCCTCAAAGCTGACTTTTGGCTCCCAGCCGGTGTCTTTCTTTATCTTTTCACCCGAAACTTCAAGTGATACAAAAGGATTCGCCCTGTTCCCGTAGCTGATAAGGCTTTCATCGGCGCCGACACACTTTGCTGCTCTTACCACAAAGTTCTTTAACCTGTCATAGTCACCGTTTGCGATATTATAAACCTCTCCGGTCACTCCTTTTTCAAAAAGAGCTATTATCGCATCCGCCGCATCTCCTGCATCAAGATAGTCCCAGAACTGCTCACAGGAACTTAAGCTGACTTTCTCGCCTGCCGCTAGTTTCCTGACAACATCGGGAAGCATCCTTCCTTCCGGCTCATATTTTCCGATAAGGCTGAATATTCTGCCCCATATAAAATCAATCCCAAGTATCCTTGCTTTTGACTCCATCAGATAATAAGCTGCCGCCTTGCAGCTTCCGTAAGCAGAAAAAGGTTCCAGCGAAAGGTCTTCCGTTATAAGTCCGCTCTTAACTCCGTACTCAGCCTGCGAGCCTATACCTACCACCCTTATCGAAACGTCCATATTTTTGCTTTTAAGGCATTTTTCTTTAATATCGCGCGCAGAATCCAGCAAGTGCAGAGAGCCGTCTATATTTCGCCTCTGAGCATCAAAATCATCCCTTTGACCTCCCCATGACAGATGGAAAAGAGCTATCGCCTCTGCACTTCTTATATCATCCTCATCGATATAGCCGCATACCTTGTCATAATCTTCCATATCGATGAGCACTTTTCTCAAAGACTCACTCTCCTCAAATCTTTCGTTGTGAGCCGAGCCTTTTCTTCCTATCGCATAAACTTTATACCCATAATCTAACAGGTGCTCTGTCAGATTAGCTCCCGCAAATCCAAAGGCACCTGTCACTATGGCAATCTTACCATTATTTTTCATATTTGATTAAACCGCTCTCCCGCATGCTTTCTTGATAACGTTTGCCATGAACTCGATCTTGTCATCGTTAAGTCCGGGATATACTCCGATCCAGAACGCATTGTTCATAACATAATCAGTCACGGACAGATCTCCGATAACTCTGTAATCACCGGCATCTTCAACATTCTTCTTGCATACAAACTCATCAAAGCAAGGATGTTTTGTAACATTTCCACTAAAGAGAAGTCTTGTCTGAATGTTGTTATCCTCAAGAGCCTTGGTAATGGCATTTCTTGTAAGTTCGTTGCCGTTACCGTCCTTAGCTCCCTCTTTCACGCCCATGATAAATCCAAACCATGAAGGATTGCTGTTTTCGGCAGGCTCGGGAAGAATAAGAACATCGCTGAGACACTCAAGCTTCTCATGAAGCAGCTTCCAGTTCTTTCTTCTTGCATCCGCAAATACGATCAGCTTATCAAGCTGCGCACATCCGACCGCCGCCTGCATATCGGTAGCCTTGAGATTATATCCCAGATGGCTGTAAACATATTTGTGATCGTATCCAACGGGAAGCTTACCAAACTTGCCGTCAAATCTGTGGCCGCAGAAATTATCTTTTCCGGGAGGACAGATACAATCGCGTCCCCAGTCTCTGTAACTTCTTACAAGCTTGTGAAGAAGGGCATTGTCTGTATATACACATCCGCCTTCTCCCATTGTAATGTGGTGCGGAGGATAGAAACTTGATGTTCCTATATCGCCCCATGTTCCCGTAAATGCTGTCTTTCCGTCAATAGTATACTCTGAACCGAGCGCATCACAGTTATCCTCAACAAGCCAGAGTCCGTGCTTGTCACAGAACTCTCTTACAGCCTTAAGATCAAAAGGATTTCCGAGCGTATGCGCGATCATTACTGCTTTTGTCTTAGGACTGAGCGCCTCTTCAAGCATCGTAACGTCAATATTGTACTGAGGTACGGTAACGTCCACAAATACAGGCACTGCTCCATACTGCATGATCGGTGCTACTGTTGTTGGGAATCCGCATGCAACAGTGATAACTTCGTCGCCTCTCTTTATCTGTCTGTCACCGAGCTCCGGTGCGGTAAGCGCCATAAAAGCAATAAGATTTGCAGACGATCCGCTGTTTACAAGACTTGCAAATCTGACATTTAAAAGCTCCGCAAATCTCTTTTCGAATTCATCCGTATATCTTCCCGCTGTAAGCCAGAAATCAAGTGAAGAATCCACAAGATTTATAACTTCCTTCTCATCAAAAACCCTTCCCGAATAAGGGATTCTGTCTCCCTCGGTAAAGCTGTCATTATCTTTTTTCAAAAAACGGTTATAATAATCCGCAACCAGGTTTAAAATCTGTTCCCTGGCCTGCTGTTCGCTATTACTCATCTCTTACTCTTTTCTCCTATACCTGTTTATAATACTCGTTTATCTGATCCATCATGCATTTTACGGCTTCGCCCTTAAAATATGCACAAGTCCACTCTGCGGTCTTTGCCACCGCGTCGTCAATATTCCATTTCGGCGACCACTTAAGTCTACTCTTTATCTTGGAACAGTCAAGTTTTAAGAAATTTGCCTCGTGAGGACCGCCATCCGGCCTTATCACAATCTTTATTTCATGCCCCTTAAAATTCTCATTTCCTGCATTTTCGGCCACGAGCTTGTTCCATAAATCAACGAAAGCCCCCGCAAGTCTTCCCGCAGTCACCGCATCGTCGTCATTTGGCCCAACATTGTAATATCCCGCATAAATCTTATCCTCATACTGCTTCTGCGCCAGCAATATATATGCAGAGAGCGCCTCAAGCACATGCTGGAACGGTCTTGTCGAATCGGGATTTCTAAGAACTATATCATCGCCCTTCTGCGCAGCTCTCACGCAATCAGGAATAAGCCTGTCATTGGCAAAATCGCCGCCTCCTATGACATTTCCTGCTCTCGCTGTAGAAACGGCAATTCCAAGTTCATTAAAAAAAGAATTTATATAAGAATGTGTCACGAGTTCGGAACACGACTTACTGTTTGAATAGGGATCGAATCCGTCCAGCTTCTCATCCTCGCGGTAGCCCCATACCCACTCATTGTTCTCGTATACTTTATCCGTTGTCACATTCAAAAAAGACTTAACACTCGGGCAATTTCTCACACATTCGCACACGTTTACGGTGCCCATGACATTTGTTTCATATGTATATCGCGGATCCTTGTACGAATCCCTTACAATAGGCTGCGCCGCAAGATGAAAAACGATCTCAGGCTTTGCCTTTTCAAAATATCCCTTAAGCTCCTCATAATTTCTGATATCGCCGATATGTGAATCCATCTCATTTGCAATACCTGATATATCATACAGGTTCTCTTTTCCCTCTAAAGGTGCAAGAGAATATCCGTAAACATCGGCTCCCGCCATTATCATGATTTTGGAAAGCCAGCTTCCCTTAAATCCCGTGTGGCCCGTTATAAGTACTCTTTTCCCTTTGTAAAAATCTAACATCATTCACCTTTCTCTATCTCGGCAGCTTCCTTTTCATAGTCAGCCGCCTGTTCTTCGTTGCCAAGCGCCTTGTAGCACTTTGCAAGCGCAAGTCTCGGAAATTCCTTACTCGTCTTGATATCAATAATGCTCGCGCACTCATACGCCGCGTTGTAGAACCAGACTATAGCTTCGTCATAGTCCTCTTTTCCGTAATAATATTCTCCGAGTTCGCAGCACATCTCACTGCACATCTCGGTTGCGGCATCCTTAAGCGAATACTTAAGAAGCGCTTCGGCGTCTTTTTGAAGAACGGCCACATGCGCAAGTACGCAGCTCGCCTCCTTTATTTCATCAACGCTTCTCGTACTGTCTTTTACAGCTTCCGCAAAAAAATCTTTTGCCAGAATAAAATCTTCATCTTTCCCCGCCATAAAAAGCTCTCTGGCGTACATTCCGTGAAGCCTTTTGGAGATGCGTCTTCCGCCGGCAACAGCCTTCCTGAACGAAGAAAGGTCGCGCTCCGCATGGTTTTCTTTTGGCCGATGTATTATCTCAACCTCGCTGTTACAGATAACGGGATCGATGACCACCTGCTCGTGGATTGGATCCTCCCACCTGAAATTCCGCACTCTCTTAAAGAGCTTCGGGCGAAGTTCCCTGTCATAATTGTAGACCGTCCGAAATGACAACTGATTGCAATAATACATCTGAACAATATCTATATCAAGTTCTTCAATATCTTTCTTTAGCCTGATGAACCTCTGCCTGTTGTCCTCATCGAGCTCCTCATCTGCATCCGCAGAATAAATGTAATCGCAAGTTGCAAGTGAAAAAGAATAATTTCTGGCCTCGCTGAAATCTCCCGTCCACTTAAAATCATAAACCTTTGCGCCGAACTCTTTGGCAATATCAACGGTCCTATCCTCGGAGCCTGTATCCACAACAATCATCTCGTCAACAATTCCCTGAAGGCTCTTAAGGCATTTCCCAAGATTCTCTTCTTCATTCTTAACTATCATGCAAAGACTGACTGTTATCATATTCTCCTCCGCTTTTTATCCCCTTTTAAAAAGATACCTCTTGCTCCACTTAATAATTTTACCTTAAAAACATATGTCTTTCTATATTTTATTGCCCGCAAAAGTGTATTAATGTACAATTTAAGTTAATGGCTGCATGCAGGCATGTTGACTTTAGATCAATTATTTCGCAGATAATTTATCCGACCGTCACCGTTCCGGCACAGCGGATTTGGTGGAAGGATCGATGATACAAAAAAGTTTTTGCAAAAAAATAATCTATATATTTATTCTGGTATTTGCAGTTATGCCGGCGTCTTTTGGCTGTTCAAAACCAACAGAATCCACA
>Ga0247609_10001515_pt1 | contig 27349 bp, 23 predicted proteins | sample 172DNAGHGlowgp2_FD_193487 | JGI IMG/M metagenome (GOLD analysis project Ga0247609, IMG submission 193487) | Sheep rumen microbial communities from Palmerston North, Manawatu-Wanganui, New Zealand - 1728 DNA GHGlow gp2 | ecosystem: Host-associated > Mammals > Digestive system > Stomach > Rumen ...
ACACGTACTGGCCATAGAAAGGGAGCCATTGGACTTCATGAACTTATGAGAGCAAATTACGTTTTGCTCTGGAATGAGAGTGGATGGCAATCATTCCAAAAGGTCAAGAAAAATGGATTCAAGGTCTTATCTGACAAGAAATATGTCGGTATGGGATACACCACTTCTGAAATGCAAAAGTTGATTGAAAAAGGATATACTAGGGAACAAGCTATTGATAATCTACCATTAGATAGTTTTTATACAATTACTGAGTTTGACCGAAGAGGTGTTGAGAAAGAATTCAAGAATATGGAATGGTACACTGCTGGTATTTCAAAGGCCCCTCATTGTATAAAACTTAACAAATTGATGGAGTTACTAAAGAAATAGGTCTTTGTCAAACCAGGAATAGTGTCAGAAGCAATTTCACAGTCTTATTGTCTCAAACGGTCTATATCCACACTTAAGCAATAATTCCTTATCCTGGTTTAGCTTTTCACATAGTTGCATTGCTTCATCTTTGTCATCAAAGACTATTGCTTCAGAAATATCGAACCCCACGATAGTGTTCATGGCGAAAGATACACCTTCCTCATTAGCTGTCCCTTTGTAGTATAAAGTGATCTTGGGGTTATCTTTCAGGCGAGTCGTTATCACATAGCCTTCCATCTCACCTTAGCCAGTCTTCGGGTTTCACATGGAATACTTGACTAATGGCCTCTATATCCTGTTGTGTGGCTTCTTCTCTACCATCCTCTACAGCGATAAGGTGCCGAAGGTTTATCCCAGCTTTCTCCGCCAGCGCCTTTCTCGTATAGAGTCTGCTGGTCCTTAGTTTTGTTATTGATTTTGCGATGTCCATAATCTTGAGCCTTTATAAGAAACCGTTGACAAGGCTGCATGAGGGATCGTACAGGGGCGCTCACCATAGACCAAGAAGGATTAACAATGGACATTATAGCCAGATTCGTGCAGCATACAGCCTATGTCAATTAAATAGGTGGAGGGATTAGCTATTTCGTAAGGACTGCCGAGATATTGTGTACACGTTCGGCAGACGAATTTTCGAGCAGAACCCCTGCATCCATCTAAGTTGGGTTTCCGCTGCAAAATTAGTGCTATTTCACTCCTCCCACAACCGTCTAAAGGTGGCATTTTCATAAGTCCATCGTTTTTATCTGTGAACTTGATTGCATTTCCACACAATTCTCATTAACTTTGCGTCCGATATAACAATAAAAAACAACCGAGAAGAGAAGAAGAGAATAAGAGAATAAGAGAATAAGAGAACTGTTCTCTATAAGCTTACTGCCTTCTTCAACATGTTCTTTAATGTATAACTGTAGATCTTTATGGTAGAATTAGAACGAAAAAAACTCGGAGAATTACTGGGTGAAATAATAATAAATGATCTTAAGGGATCCATAACGATTCCTGACTATCAGCGAACATATTGCTGGCCAGAGAAGAATGTCATTCTCTTAATGGATGACTTGTTAATAAAGAAACATGAGAATCATCCATATCACATGGGGACTATTATTTTACAATTCTCAAATAACGGATGGGAGATAATAGATGGTCAGCAGCGAATGGTGACTCTATCGTTGATTTTAGAGGCATTGGGTGATAATACTCCCTCACTCTTGGGCGAGAAGTTTTTGTCGAAAAAGGCCAATGAGTTTATAGCTTATAATAAGTATCTGATAAAGAATTTCATAGAACGACAAGGCTGGCATGAAGATGAGAAAAAGGAGAAGATTAGAGAGATTAAAAATAACACTTCACTTGATGCTTTATTCCTTCAAAATGAGCCTATAGATTTGGCTTATACATTCTTTTCAGCACAGAATGATCGCGGTAAGCCCCTAACAGATTACGAGTTGTTGAAATCGCACCATCTTCGATATATCCCATGGGAGCCCCAACAAATGCATTTGGCCCAAAAATGGGACAGATTATTACTCAACCATGAAGGGGAAGAAGGTGACCATAGTGTTTCGATCGTCGTAGGCTTTTATCTTTATTGTCTTCGTCGCTGGGTTGAAATGGATGAATGTGACCCTAAAGGAGACAAAGCCATCAAAAATGAGTTTGAAGCTGCGCCTATAATTGATGAAGTTCCACCGTTTGGTGAGGCCTTTTATTTCAAAGAATCTATTCAAGGAGGCAGTCACTTCTTTGCATATGTAGATCATTTTGTTAGCAAGTACGCTACATTCCAGCAAACATACGCTTACCAAGTATTATGGTCTACTATATCTTGTTCTGGAATGATCAAACGCCCTATATTCGATAAACAGTTGACAACTGCGTCTGATGTAAATCGCCCTAAAGAAGAGAACAAGAAAAGAACCCATTGGTGGTTTGGGGATGTGATAGCAACATTCTTGTTTGCTTATTATCTCAAGTTTGGAGAAGATTATTTAGCGGAGGCCTTGACATGCATTACTCGAGTAGTCTCGCAGTACCGATATGAAAGAAGCAAAGCATATAAAGAATCACTCCTGCAATCTGCCGGGGAGAGCCGTATCATTATGCTACTCGAGAGAGCAACTTCTCCAACGTTTTTTCTTGCGGACTTGCGTAACAGGATTCAACTAATGCCTGCTACAGCAAGTGATTTCATTACAGAAAAAGGAAATCCAAGCATACGTGATGATTATAAGAATTTGGGAAAAAGACTGTATAGTTTAATTTCTCCAAAATATGTTCTTACCATTGATTATCTGCATAATAAATGAATTCGATGAGCAATAATAGATTTACACCTGAATTAATAGCCAATAGCAATCAAGTCTTTAACATACCGTTATATCAACGCCTCTTTGAATGGGGAGACAAACAGATAGAACGACTGTTGGATGACTTATACCAAGCATATAATAAAACGCCCGATAAACCATACTATATCGGTATGTTGACGGCAATGCCGCATAATAGCATTTTAGATCTAGTTGATGGCCAACAGAGGTTCACTGTGATGATGTTATTGGGTAAAACTTTCGGATGGGATGACTTCACAAAGACCCAGAATAATAATCCAAGACTCAAATTCGCAGCTAGGCCCAGCGATGAGCGTTACCTTAAATCATTATTAGGGATTGAACATCTTTCAGGAGAGGAATTAGAAAAAGTTCAAAATTATAAAATGAGTAAAGGCCTGAAGTTCATAGATAAATATCTTAAAAATGTTGTTACCGATAGAGTCGCATTCGGTGAATACATCAAAAAGAATCTTACTTTCTTTGTGACTAAACTCGAGGATTCCTATACAATAACGGAACTTAATACTTACTTTGAACGCATGAACACAACAGGTAAGGCTCTTGAGCAACATGAAATACTAAAAGTCACATTGCTCAACAAACTTGACCAAGCAAAAAGAGAAGCATATACGAAGATATGGAATGCTTGCTCAATGATGGACCGAATGTTGTATCGCCCCAAGAGTTCTAGCAATGATTCGTATGATGAAGAGTTAGATTCTGATCCTGATTCAAAAACTAATTCTTATGAATCTTGTAGAAAAGCGTATTTTAACGCAATCAGGACTCTTATTCATCCACAAATTGAAGATAATAGTTTAATAGAAACTATTGCAGATGAGATCTATAAAGATAATGATGATTATACTAGCACTCAGAGAATTAGAGACATAGAGCAAATGTCAGATCCTGAGAAGGATAATCCTAATAAACAGAAAAACAAAAGACGAGGTATTTATGCGATGCCCACTTTTCCAGAGTTTCTTCTCCAAGTCCTTTTTATAACTCTTGGTTCTGCTGATGATTTACAGACGGCCAGATCAGTAGCAGATATTAATGGTTTGCGCATTACGGATTTCTTTAATGACAACAAACTCAATGACACTTTTCATGATTGCCTTAATGAATTTCAAGTAGAAGCCTTTTTTCATAATCTACTTCTTTATCGGCTTATCCTTGATTATTATATGGTTCGTGTCAGTGAGAATGATGAAGAGCCATATCCATTTCGGTTGTACAAAGAGAATCAAGATAATAAGAGAAAGAAAGATATAATACAGTATGAAACGATGCTATATGCCGCCTCATCACCCATGACTTACTATTATTGGATAGCACCGTTTTTAGTTTGGATCGGCCAACAAATAGAGAAATACGATAATCTTTATATTGATGAGAATGAAATACTAAAAACACTAGAAACCCTTGATAAACAGTGGCATCCCAATATCTGTGATGATGAGAATGTTGCTGAGCAACTAAGATACGGTAACATCGATCGCTATTATTTCTGGAGAATCGATTACTATCTTTGGAAAAATCGAGACACTCTTTTCAAAGAACCTGAAGAGAAGGACCTTGCGTCGAGCTATATTTTCCGTCGAAATCGGTCTATTGAACATATTGCCCCACAACATTATAGCGAGAACAAAACGCAGTTCAATTGGGCTGAATTGGAACAAAACGACTCTTGCAAGGCAAGACTCAAAGATAGCATCGGTAACTTGTGTATGATTTCTTCTGGTCAAAATAGCTCATTAAAAGATTCAGCATTTGAAGAAAAAAGAGGTCATATTGAATCTTTCCTGAATGATTCGATCAAGGGTTATGTTGAAAGTCTGAAAATGCTTTATGTTTATTCTAGGTACGATGAATGGACTCTTGAGAATATTAAGGCTCATGAGAATGAATCGATTGATTGGCTGAAGAAATCTTATGAGGAGGGTTTGACTTAATCGTGAATCATAATAATGTGTCCAAATTTCTAATAACAACTAGGCAATGAAGAAATACTTATTTATATCGTTACTTTTTTGTTTGACACTTTTTTCTAGTAGTGCTCAAATAACTGTTTATACCTCTGATGACAATGAGGAGTATCCGGTTTATGAAGTGGAGGAAATGTACCCAGAAGAAATCAAGAGCTACAATTCTTTCATTAGGCAGGGCATGCCGGAAAGAACTGCTTTACTCTACATAAATGCAGGACGAGCCCAAGACAACCTTATTTACGCTCCAGCAACAATTATTGATTATGATTTTAAGCCTGAAATCACTGAAGAAGACTCTATTCCTGATGCGATTGGTGCAGTCGGTGTATGGGTGAAGTTAATAAACACAACTCCCAAAACAATAAAAGAAATAACTTTAGAATTTGAGTTTGAATTTGCAGATTCACCTGTCTATGATATTAAGACAGGTAATAGTTATCTCGTGCTTAAGTTCTCCAATCTAAAAGGACGAACAAAATCAGACAGGTATAGCGTTATCGTTGATAACTTGCTGTCATGTTACCACATTCTGAGCTACAAAGACGCAACATACAAAAAGCTATTTTATAACAAGAAAGCTACAGTTATTAAACTTCATAGTGCAAGAATCAAATACGCTGATGGGAGCACTTCAAATAAGATAGCCGTCTTTAGCGAAGGATATTCCAATGATGAGACACTCTTGAACAGTGGTCCACTAGCACCGGTCATCAAGTTTCTCAAAGCGACTGGGCAATAATTGCTGATGTACAAGATTATAACTTTACACAATAATAAATCTTTTAAGATTTGTATAGAGATGAATTTGAATTTAGGAAGTAAGTCTATTTTAATTGGGTCAAAAATTGACGCACTTCAGTTGACATATAAGAGAACTCAAGAACATCATTAGGACAAATAATGTAGGTATTAATTATTGCTCTACTTGTCGCCACGTTAAAAAGCCTCAACTCTAAACTGTATAACTTGGAATCAGTATCTGGTATTACATAAATTGTATAATCCTTAGTAATACCCTGTACACGAGCTACGGTATCTACTAAAACTCTCTTGGACATACCTATTTGTCTGACAACTTCAGTTTGAAGAGCCGTAGTTGTATTTGTCCTGTGTGATAATATTGCTACTTCTGCATCGTTACTCTTGCTTAAGATACCCTTTGCCAATGACACAGCCTTTTCAATAGCGTTTTTGGGAGTATGGTCGCCTTTTGACATCTTCATCGGCACAATAATAGGGCCATCAATGTTTTCAAACAATCCATTAAGTTCGGATTTTGACTTCAATGTGTTATTATAAAATATCCCCGTAAAAGCTGCAGCTCTATTACCAAGCCTGTAGGTATCAGTAAGTTGATACGTTTTGAACAACCCAGAAGATGTAACTGTATTTAGCCCTTCTATTATCGGAGAGAAGCCCATGCGTGATATCCTCAACGTAGGCAACTGTACTACTGGCGGCATCTGACGAACATCACCTACCCATAAGTTTTTCTTTCCAAGCATATTTGCTGCAGCAAGCATTGGAAGAAAGGCTTGACTTGCCTCATCCACAATCACATAGTCAAACAAAGGACCATCAAAGCTACTTGCAGCCATTCCACTGGTCAGATAAAATGTTGATAGCATCAACTTACCTGGAAGTGGTTGAACAGTTTCCGCATTCATTAGATTATGAACGCTTTTCTCCTCATCAGTCGTAAGATTTGTTTTAAAAATGTCGCCATTCTTCATCATTTTAGTCTTCTGAAGTTTTATTGCGACCTCCATCAATGCTCTATTAGTAAGTGCTGTAACGAGAACTGATTTTCCCATTGAGCACAAAGACATACATAAATCAGATATTTTGGTGGTTTTTCCAGTTCCTGGCGGGCCCTGCAGAATAATAATATCTGATGAGATATGATCTTCTTGCACTATTTGAGAAATATCTTTGTTAGAATCGAGTAATATTGGTGTGAAACCAACGGCATCATAATCCTTGTCTAAAATATCATCACATTTTGGATGTCTAGAGCGGACAACTCTTTCAAGATTTGCTAAATATTCAAATGGAGGCACTTCTGGCCCCAAATTAACGATTCCGCCGGGTGCTTGTTCAATGTATCGTCTAAAAGCCTCGGATACGCCTTTAAAACCAGCTAAGAAGAAACGAGAATCATCAGAGGCTCCATGCCAAATACATTTCACTTCAGTTGCTTTCGTCTCTCGTTTAATCAAATCTCTATATGTCAAATTCCCCCAATCCTTATACCTTTTTAGAGATTCGGGTAATGTAAAGCAATAAAAGAATTCGTTTTTTCTAGGCAGTGGCCTTGATGCTGGCAATTTCAATAGCATCTCGCCATTGCTCATAAACTTCACAAATATTGCAACAAATAACTTATTCTTGTTTAATAGCAAATCTACTGCAGATGAATCTAATTTCATCTTAAAATCATCTGTCTGCTTTTTTAATTCCTCTTGAAGGAATTGAATTTGTTTTTCTCTAGAAAGTATCATAATACGTCGTCCTCTTTTGCTGTTGAAAATTCCTCATTCGAATTTGATTCATAAAAACCAACCTCTTCCAATGAATTGGCCTTAGAAAGGATATTATCATGTACATGCTCAAAATGAAAATGAGTACGCTCAAAGTATTGAGTGACTTCAGCAAGCTTTTTTAATACATCATCTAACTTTCCAGATTCAACACTAAAATTAGAAGTAGCTATTCTCAACCTAAGAAAATCATGATTTCCAAGTAGTGTTTTGCGATCCAAAACAGCAAATGTCATGTGACCCAAGTACAACATAAGTCTTGAGTTAGGCCTTAATAAACAAAGCCATTCATTCGGGTTCAGCTTGAGTTCTCTTTTCTTTGACCTGAAGCTTTTCACAACAATGCTATAGACCATTGCGCCATTCTTAACTCCTCCAACAATCGAAAATTCAGTTGTTGCGTTACTTATGTCATAACCTTTTGCGGATAGCCATGAGATAGCCTCTTCAACTGCAATTTCACTAGCTGCTTCTCTCTGCTCTTTGTCTAAGTCAAAATCTGGTTCTCCTTCAAGGGAACCCTTGATTTTTGACTGATAAGAATCAAGGAAGCTAACAAAATCATCAGCCGTAAAGCTACTTTGGTTGATCAGCGATTTAATCAAATTGCTAATATCATACTCACGTTCCTCATTAATAAAAATATTATCTCTTTGAAGCACAACGTCGCCTTCTCTATATGTGTGGAAGACATAAGCACTCTTTTTGAGACTTACCTTTCTTGGAATCTCACCTTGCAATAAATAAATATTATAATCTGAAAATGATAGGAAATGGTTCTCTGGTGACGTAACACCTTGTAACTTATCTATATCAATATCTGATTTATAATCATTCTCCATTAATACATCTTTAATTATCGAGAATTGTTCGTCATTTAAGACGAGTTTTTTCTCTTGAATCCAAAGACACGTTAATGCAGATATTTCTTTATTGGTTTCTGAAACACTATAGTTGACTCCTTTTTCCAAATACTTTCTTACAAGCACAGCGCTTGCAGAATCATCAAGAACCTGGAACAGCTGAATCAATAAACTCGTTTTAATCTCTACTTGATCATCGGTTCTCCATTCTTCAATATCTTTGGGAATTATCTCAGAAGGCAATGCCAACTCTTGAGATAATACATAATGAGAGTTCGTCAGCCCAATGCGGTCCTTAATTATCTTAGCCTCTTGTTTAGTTGGCAGTTTCTTGTTTTTATAATCAGCGAGTAAGAAATCAAGAAGTTCTATAACCTCATTTTTGCTCAAATCTGATTTAACATAATCAAAATTTAGTAATTCTTTTCGAATTTTACAATTGGTTTCAGGCAAAAGGTAAGGAAAGGATAAATACTTTTGAACATCAGAATATTTCGAGTTTAAAATATAGTTATTTTCTATAAAGCTATAGTCGGTTATGTACCATTCACCACATAAACTCATAACTGACAATGATTTATTGTGTACTCTACAGCTAACTTTCTTCATGCTCTTTGTCCTAGCATATTCTAATACAAAAGCGACTTGAGAACCATTATCCAAAACTACAGTTGCTTTGTTCAAAGCCTTATATATTTCAGTCGATCTTTCTGAATCTATCTCGTTTCCAAATAGTTTATTTGTGAAATCTTTTGATATGACAAGATCCAGCCGTTCTTTAAGACTTACAACAAATGATGTCATCTTGTCTTCATTAGGTAATAACTTTGATATTGGGAAAGATAGATTACCAACCTCAACTGTATGTTGAAGTTTTATATCTGACAATTCTCTAGTATTATCCCCCAAAGTAATATAGATACTTGATCTTAGCTCTTCAAAGAACTCATCATTTACCTTTTCTATGCTACTAGCCACAATAAGGATCTGGAGATTAATATCATTATCATTCATAAAGCTATCTTTATTCAGATTAATGCAAGATATATGTTTTATGAAAGATTGCTTTACTGGACTAGTGGCAGATTGATAGAATGGAAATATCTCATTCAAACATGGGGCAATATCACCTATACTCTCAAGTATCACCATCAACAATTCATCTCCAGTCAAAACATTTTTTATGGTCTCACTTGTCTTAAAGGAGTTCGGCATCAAATGAATTGTTGAACAATGTGAATTGACAATACTTCTAAGGGCATCATCATCAGTATATGCTACACACTCGCCCTTTTTCAATAGATTAAACACATAATTAGAGTCAATCTCTTTTATGTAATACTTAGAAAAGGCTGTCTCTTGAGTCGTCGCACAATAATCTAAGATGATATTAATTTGTTCTTTGGTAAAAACAGTATCTTCTTTTATCTGTATATCTTCAAGCTTTACTTCTTCACAACTATAAGGTGCATTTGTTATTATGTCCACAATGGTCTTGGATGGCACAGTCTTTCCGGTCATCAATTCAACTATTGACTTTATCTTCTCATTCGAAGCTATGGGACCTGAGATGATAACATCCTCTATTTTTCCCATTTTCCCACCTGCAAAAATATAGGCATTATCTTTTATGACAGACAATTGAGGTTTCTTTGATTGTTCATTCTCATGTTCAGCAATTGCAAATGTAGTTGATACAAACTGATAGAAAGAGATAGCTGCTTCTTCTGAATCACCTACTGCATCAATCAGTTTATCCCATTGCCCAACTACAATTTCTTCAAACTGGGCTGATTCTTTCATTAAATATGACCAAAGTAACTTTGGAGCCACTACATATTCATTCTCGTCAATCACAAATGCTTGTGTTATATTTCGATAGAGAGAGCTATTAATATGAGTGAGTTTACACAAAGGCGAAACTGTCCCCTTTTGGTTAGAGAACAATTCCCAATTACTCAGTCTCTCTCGCTTTAGACCATATTGATTATCTACGAAGTGTTTAAACAATATGACTTTTTCTTTCGCCGATAAAGTATCTCCTAAAACTTTTGTACTCGTAGAGACTATATCAAATAAATGCAGTTTGTATCCCTCTAACTCTTCGCTAATATCATTAATGAATGGATGAGAGTCAATAAATTCATCAGTAAACGAAAAACCAAGTTTCTCCAAAATAGGCACAACGGGAGTTATTGAATTTGAACGTATGATGTGTTTTTTTGACTTTAAGAGTTTGTTGAAGCTAAAGAATGAACCACAACAAGTAAATGCCGGAATATCCGCTAAGACTCCACTCAGGTTCTTCTTATTCCTTGGCATCGCCACAATATGCCCTAAAAGTTTTGTTCTTGTCTCTTTAGGAAGAGAGAACCAATATTTCAACAATTGAATCCTATATTTGGCGTCAAGAATACGAGAAACTACATCATTTGCTTGTAGACGCTCAATTTCTGTAAATAAGGTATCATTTAGAAGCGGAGTTGCATCAATATCAATTAAGGGCATACGTTTATGTGTACCCCACAACTTACAAAAATCATCTGAGCCAATAATTCTTGCAAAGCCTGATTCATCAATTATGATGTCATTTTGACGGACTACTTGCAACTTGTCATTAATGATGAACGGTGTGGACAGCAGAGCTTCTGCATAACCAATATTAAATCTTTTTGCAAGTTTATCAATCTTACCCTCTTCAAGTTCTTCTGTTAAATATTCATTCGGTAATAGATAAAGGTATCGTTCATGCAGACCATTCGCAAGAGTAGCAACCCATGAAACAAGATTCTTTCCTATATTGTAGAATAAGTATTCGTTCCAGACGCTAATTCTTTTTGCTTCTTGCCTATTTGAAGACAGTTCAAAGTCTGCATTAATGAAAAACGGAAACAAATACCGTCTATCCTCCATAGGAAGATATGCGTATAATGACGGAGTTCTATCGTCAATGGGCACAACACACCCTTCACTATCAAGCATAAATGCATATGAAAGTGTAGTGGTGTCTGCAGCAATAATTCGTTCAGGTATTGATGTTATTGGGACCTGCATCTGATCTACAATTTGGTACATTAACCATTTTGTGCGACCGCCGGTCTCAATTGATTCCTTTACCATTGGAATATCACATGCTTTAAAAGCATCATTATCTACTGCAACCTCATTTCCTTCATGCACTATATAAGAAACCTCTTTCTCATCATTAGCAAAGGAATTCTTTAATTGGACTACACCTGTGCTGACATCGGTATGTTTAGCTATGCTGAGAATATCCCATTGTTTATTCTCAAACTGAATTCTTTGTGTGTTTCGAAGAAACAACATGAACCTAGGTTTCTGTATTATGCCGATGATTATTTTCTTATATTGCTCGACTGACACCCCTAAATCTAATGCAATTGCTACATTGCAAGAACGAGAGAATGACGTCTTTTTTAATTGTATTGGGCAATCGTCCACCCAAAAAGGAAGAAGTTGCCATGGCAAATGATCAACTTTCTCAAACTCCTTTTCGTATTCAATGTTCTCATCAAAAAAAACTTTAAGTTGTTCTTCAGTATATAATGGATTGACATACCTATAGAAAGAACGAAAATCCTTAAATAGATCAGCACTCTTGTCAAACATGAAGAAAAAACCGCCAGTCTTAATATAAACCTTCTGTGAATCTGTGAACACACTTTTAAACCCTATTCCCTTATATCCGGTTTTTTTCCGGTCTAATCTTTTGGTACTATAAGCAGTAGAAGCTATGGATCTAAAATCTTGCCTAGAAAAAGATAAGCCATCATGAGTGAAAATCAAATAATTGTCTTTAATCTGTATCATCACTCTTACCCCTCTCTCTGAAGAGGCATCGTCTGCATTTTGAAGTAACTCATAAAACATTCGATCGCGATCAGCATACATATCAGCACCAATTTCCTTAAGGTAACTAGCTGATTCACGATTAGATTTTGGAGACTTGTTCTCTTTAAAACTTTTTTCCACAAGCTCCTTCCAAGGATTATCTACACATACCGCTTTCTCAATCACTGCTTCAAACATAAAAGGACGATGCTCTTTTATGCGTTTAGTCCTTGAAGCTGCTTCTAATACGAACGGATAATATTTACCATCCTCTAAACCATAAGCATATTTTGCAGTGATAAATGCAGAAATATTTGTTCCTGTATATTTATCAACTAGTAATATGTTCGGGTCATTGTTTCCGCATGCAAAAAAACTGTCAACGATTGCCCCAGATATGGAATCTTCATTAGACTCATTAAACTTGTTTTTGATATGAGACACTTTTCCAATGAAATGATTATCAACAGCTCCCAAAGTTGATAACAACTCATCGGTCCCCATATCAAACAGTTCCTGCGGGTAAACATCTTGTTGCTGCCATTTTAGGTCAAAGTATGCTTTTCCATTCTCATAGCGTAGATAGCGAATCTGCAGTTCTTCACCCATAAAAACAACATCCATGCAGTTCTGAACTCTTTCCCAGGCAAGGTCGTTTCTGTTTACATATGCAGAAAAGACATTTGAACCATCCTTTATATGAAGAGTAACACAGTCTCTTTCAATATATACAACTCGGCCAGTCAATATACTCTCATTCGGAACTAAGCCTGAAAAAAACTCCTGCTGTGTTCTTTTGATTAGTTGCCTAATACTCACTTGAAAGACGCCTTTATTCCTATTAACATCAGATACAATAGCATTAATCTTGTTTCCAATCTCAATTCTAAAGTTTTTGGGAATCTGACTCTTTTCCAGAAAACCGATTAAACCATCGGCCAACTCAACCTTAAAACCATTTCTTGTAGCACCAATAACACGAACATCGTATTCGTCACCAACATTAATGGTAGAAAGGTTTTGAATACTCTTAGGTTGACTTGATGTTTTATCTTCTGTTTGCTCTTTTTTTAGCCAGACAATCAATGAGTCTTTTTCTGCATTAGCCCTAGCCACCAAAACATTAACATTCTGACCATATGACAAGGCATCTGTATCATGCTCAGTACGTCTTTTCGGCATAAAAGCAACAATGCCCAATATATAGATATAATACCCCTTCTCTGTGGCACCTTTGACTATACCTGTTAATTCTTGACCCTTTCTTAGATTCTGAATTATTTCTTTCCTTTCAAAAAGCTTCTTAACATAATCCTTATGAGATACGACTATACCCCAATCATCAACTCGCTGCACTAGAACCTTAATTGTTTTTCCAACATGGGACTCATAATCGGCAATCGTCTTATATAGTTGACTACCTGGAAGAAATGCCTCTGTTCCATTTACAATACATATCCACCCGCCTTTTGTGGTGCGATGTATTTTAGCCAATAAGTATTGCTGCGTTTCAATAAACGAATTGAAATTAGGTGTTCTCATTCTATTTCTATGGATTTGCAATGATAAATCGACTTATTTCTTCTAGCTCTTTTATAAATCGATTAAGTATACTATCTTGAAGATTAAGCCAGTCATTTGTATTTTGGGGCTCATATTGATATCCAGTAATTTCTTGTAGAGCCTCTCCTTTGTCGATTTGATTACTAGTTTTTATTAACTTATCTGTCTGATGAGCATTACCGAATGTGTGTCGCAAACGGTCTATAGCCTTGCGAAACATAGAGTCTTGAAAACGAATTGGCAATTTGGCGCCTGCAGTGGAATTTATTTTAGATCCTTCCCAATAAATAATATAAATCGCATCAATAAAATTAGAGAACTTACCTCTATCAGTACAAGGAGTTCGTAGATAATTGAGTTGGATTACCATATCATTTGAAGGGTCAAACATAAATTTCCCTTGCTGTCTTTTTCGATTCTCATTTATTGTATAAATTAATTCAGCTATTTTGTCTACCAGATATCCTACAGAAGGCATCTGGTTTTGTCCAGCAATCACTATATCATAAAGATGTGCTCTTAGGTAATCAACATAGAATTTGATTGGTAATATATATTTATTATTTGTTCCTTTTTTAATAATACCATACTTTGAAAGATTCTTCACAGAAGAAGGCAAAGGTTCCTTATATAATTTGGGACTTTTTTGAATATCTTGCAACAGTCTTATTTCATCTTTAGAGAAAAGTTTCTCAAGTTCTGTAAATTGATTTTGTAAACACGTATAATCTGGAAATTCTAAGTCAACACACAGTTTGCTTCCTATAGCTTTTGCATAAAAAGGCACGCCACCTGTAGATATAAAAGCATCTTTAGAAAATCGTTCAATCTGTTTTCTTTTAACTTCATCTGAAATCAGGCTGCATTCATAGTTCCACATAAGATAAAAAGACGACTCGTCAAGTGGTCTAATATAACGCTGAATAGTAACTCCATTGAATTCTCCAGAACCACCAACAAAAGACTTGTGCCCCTTAACAAACTTTCTCCAGGGAGATGCTCCACACAACCAAAATGAGATAGGGCAATCAGCTCTATTACTCAATTGGCGAATGAGCATAAAACCTTCAATTCTATCAAATGCTTCAGATGCCATGTATTCATATTCATCAAAAAGAAGCAAAAAAGTTTGTTCTATCAGTTGTGAATACTCTATTACAAACTCTTCAAAAGCATCTGTAATAGTTGTGATGTCCTCTATTTCTTCTAATTGTTTAAATACTTTTCGCCATGATTTATATGGTATGACCGTAAGGGATCCAATGGTTAGAATACTATCTTTCAACCACTTATCATACATGCCTGATATTATCATTGCAAGAAGATAACGATATACATTAATTGTCCCTTTGATACCGTGGCTTGCCAAATCCAAATATATTGGATAAGCATTTGATTCTTCAGAACTCATTAACAAGTTTGTAAGAGTACGAAGTATGCATGTTTTCCCAAATCGTCTTGCTCCAATCAATTCGAGTTGGTCAAGCCTTTCGGCATGGTCTAATAGAATTTCCAATTCTACTTTTCTGCCAAAAAGATGCTCTGGATTATCTATGTCATGATTTTTGAATGGAATCTTATTCATTTTTTATTGTTTTAAAGGATGATAATTCTAATTCTATATTTGAATGTTCTTGATACCACCATCGGCGGAAAATATCTAAAGAGAATTTGTAATAATGTAATTCATTTTGTATGGTTTCTGATAGGGTTCGCCGCTCAAGTAACATTTTTATACACTCTTTAATACCATATTCAGAGTCGTCTAATCCATATTCTGTCCACACGGTTTTCATTCTTTCGTAAGATATACCGATTTTGGATTTATCTTTATACATGAGCCATGCAATAGTAGTTAGAATTAGTTCAACCCCAGGAGCATCAGACTCCAGAATTTGAGTATCGATAAACGCCTCCTCTTGTAATGGGCAGATTGACGTGTTGTCCACAATTTCTGATGATTCACCAGTTAATCTCCTCACAACTATATCTAATTCATTGGAACCAATATCAGGTTTATTGTTTTCCACCGCATAGAAAGCACAATTAATACATAGTTTTTGAATCCAAAATGGGACATCGCCTGTCAGTCGATGTATTTCGTCAATAGCGGGGGCGGTAAACATTAGTTTATCATGCATGACTTGCATTAATTCTTCTGCTGCAGGTTTAGATATCTCAAATACCGGTTTCTTTGGCTCTCTGAGATATACGAATGTTCCTGCTATACTATATTTTTGATCGTGAATTAACTGTTTAATGTCATATGTGCCAGCAAAAAGGAAGTTTGCTAAATCATCATCTACTGCTAATTTTCGCATGTATCTAAGAAATGACGCATTCATATATTGCTTCTCTATGATACTTTTCATAGTAGAAAACTCATCGAACAAGAAAAGTGGGTGTAATTTAATATCATTCAAGCTATGTATGAACTGATCAAATTCTTTCGGTAAGGATATGTTGCTTTCTATTTTTAATTGGTGCAGTGTATCCAATGTTTCTTTTTGAAACGTTTTATACATAGTGTTCCAGAACGATTCAAAACTATTTGCAACACCATCAATAGCTCCTAAATCGACATAAATAGGACAGATAAATTTGGAATTGTCGTTCTCTTTAATTTCAGTACCGCATATCGATGATTTTAGGTGCTTTAAAATACAGCTTTTCCCTGTCCGAGATAGTCCATAAAGCACATACGAATAGTATCGTTCTTGAGATGTGTAATGATTCTTTAGTCGTTGAACAATCTCATCTCTACCTTTGAATAAGTCATCTTTAATCTCTCCCTTCTCTTTCCATTTTATTTCTCTTTTTGAGAAAAGAATGTTCCTTTGTCTTGTTAAGGTCATTCCTCCTACAGTATTCTTAGACCAGACTCCCATATATCGTGACCCAATAGAGAAGAATAACTCATAGACATCACGGTCACCCCATTTTTCTTTAGGAATAATTAATTTATTAGAAATTTGGCTACTAGGAAGAATGTCTTGTTCATTTTTCTTTATAACAATTGCATTTTTAGTATTTTTACCATACCATATTGCTAACCGATAACCTTCTGCCGTACGGTTGCTTTTATTCGTTATGGTAACATTAATAGATTTCTCTCCTTGGTGTTCTTCAAAATAAGGAGGGTCAAAGAATACTGATAAAAAGCTTTCAGGAATCTCCTCCTTTTTTTCTGACAACTTAATTAAGTAGGAATTCCATGAGGACAACAAAGGGAAAAAATAAAACCGGCCAATTAAAGTTGTAGTATTGGCGTTCCATTCAATAATCTCAGATATTGCTTGTATTGCATTAGAAATAATCAAATCTTGTTGATTTTTATCACGTTGATGATATGGCTTAAGATTTGAGATAAAACGATAAATGAGTTCCACCGTCCGTCTATCTGTAGAATTTAAGCACAACACATATTTTTGTTTGTGTAAGCCTTTGCAATGTTTAGCTAGAATGTCTATTGAATTAACGTTGAAATCTATCCCTGAAACTCTTTTAAATCGATTATAGTAGTTGCGAAGTCTGCGCTGTTCAAAATATATTAATTGCAGTAAGAAATTATTACTATTTACATCTATAGTATTAATTGCTTTGGTGGATTTCTCTTTATCTAATATTATTTTTTTGATTTGTTCATTCTCAGAGAGGTATCTCATGATGCTTTGCGTATCTAAAGATGTTGACAATAATTTTTGCCAAAGATTCTGACATCTGTTAGAATAATAACTATATGACAGAATAAGAGTAGATATCAGTTGTTCGTCTTTTGAACTCAACACGAAATCAATCACATTGTTTGAATCAAATATTTTTTTTGCATAATCAGTTGAATGCTTTTTTACAATAGCATATGATGAAAGTTCAATTTTGAGACTTTCATTTAATAGTGATGTCGCAATTAAAATATCTTCATCAATAATGGATTCGATAGCTTCAAAATAGTAGTCTATAGTACAGTCTTTTAACCTGCACAATTGAATGGCCGAAATTCCTTCAGCGCCATTTGCTTCTAAAATTATTTTAACAAAAGATGCGTATAGTGATCTGCATTTCAATAGATTATATTTAAATGCCGCATCTTCATAATCTTGAATGTTATAACTGCCAGCAGGCAACGACTTTAACGCTTTAGCACACTCAAGATAAAGCATCATATTGTCAGAATGTTTGGCAGAATCAAGAAGTTTATGAGCAATTTCATCTGTTACCTTTCCATTTAAGGATCGAATTTCAGGATCAATAAACTCATGTTTTATAATATCATTCTCAATTAGTTTTTCATCACAAAATGAAACTACTTTAAATGAGGACGAGTCTTTCCCTAATACACTATTCTTTTCAATACTATGATTACTTGCAACAGAACCTGAGATCTTTAATTTCTTCGCTATCTTATTGTTTGGATTTAATGAGACGGCTTTGTCTCGAGCTGATTTAGCATCTTTTTCCAAGCCTACTAATAAAAATAGACGTGCTAATTCTGTATATAAGTGACTCATGTTATTGGCTGGAGAACCAATATTTTCATTAAAAGTAATAAGTTCATTATATGAAGAAATTGCTTCTGTGTATTTATTTAGAGAAGAATATAATTGTGCTCGACGCAATAACAATGATGATTTTTGTTTACTATCTGTCTCTGTTTGTATTGTCTGATTAATGAAATCGAAGGCTTTGTCGTAATACTTTTGATAGACTAATTCATTAATTATTTTATTGTAATCTCGATTAGGATTTGATTTAGGTTCAGATGTGATTTCCCAACCGCCAATCATCTGTGGGAAATAACGTTTCTTGACACCATTATCATCAATCAGAACATAGGAGTCGCCTAGTTCAATAATAGTCCCAATTATTGTTTGCCCAGTAACTAAATAAAGAGTTATTCGATCTCCAATACTCGTATCTTTCTTTAACAGGTCAATCATAAACAAATGGTTTTTCTAATTATGAATATAATTCCTCGTACGCTCTCATCTCACGGAATGTAATGACAGGCGTAGTCATCTTCAGAGTGTCTTTATCACAAATTGTATCTAGAGGAAGTTTCTTTGAAAACTCTGGTTTTAGCCAAGAGTTGTTCCAAAGATCAACTTGCTCGCCCATAACGAGACGACATAGACGCATCTCATACGGAGAACAGCCTTGTTTTTTGTCCCGTTGATAGGTGATGTTTTGGAGCCACAATTGATTGTAAGCAGAATTTGGCTGGTGGGCAAGTTTTTCGTACACTTTGGAAATGATCTCCACTTTCTCTTTGTCATCCTTTAGCGAGTCAACCATTCGGCTGAGGACACGAAGAGCATAGTGGCTTGCAGACACGTTTTCTAAAGCAATCTGCGTTGCCACAGCACTCATTGCTCGCACTGATCCACCCGGAAGATCGCGTTGCCACTTTCTTGTGTGAGTTTTAGATTTCACATCTTCTTCATCGAACATTAAAACCTCTTCCTCTGTTTCTTGTGGTTCAAGATGTTCCTTAATTCGTTTGTCTAGATCGGTAAGCATGATTTTTATTTGCCCACCATTGGGGTAGCGACGACCAAACATTAAAATAAAAAAGAGGTGCTTCTCAAAGCTATCAAAGTCCACACCTTTTTTGTTGAAGATAGGTGTATTCTCTATATACCACAACTTATCCGATTTCAGAGAGTCCGTAACTATTGAATGGCTGATACGTGTTTTATTGCTATTCATTCGGAAATTAAGCGACTCAAGTACCTCTTGCAAGATATAGGAAATGCGTTCTAATTGATCCATATCATTGCAGAAGATACGATAATCATCACGGTAGCGAAGGATTTCATATCCCTCAATACCTTCTTCTTTCAAGCGATTAAAGAGTAACAAGTCAGAGTAGCCAAGAATAATTTCACCGACGAAATCAAAAATAGCACTACCTTGAGGAATGCCAATATTGCGACCTTGTTGCAAAGCACGAATATAGCGAATAATGTTTCGTGCCATATCATGATTATCGTCAGTTGCATACTCAGTGCTTTTCATCGATAATGCCCAGTCTATGGTCTCTGGATTTATCGAGCCATAACAATTGGTTATATCTGTGACAAACATGTACCTATATTCTAGTGATAACTCGAGAGAGCGTTGTTCAATAGAGTTCCACCAATTCAGGATTGTTGCTGACTTGTGAAACGGCTCAACCTTTTGGGGCACAACAGGCAAAGCGCATGATGCAATATGAGGTAGAGTAAACTTGCCGAAGCAATCCTGAATTGTAGTCCATCCTTTCTCAGAGCAAATTTCCCTGACGAGAAAGTAGTACAAGAAAGGATTGGCTAAAATGATTGGTCGTACAGCATAGCGCCCATCCTTGTTGAGGATGATATCTAGATTCACATCATGCATTTCATCCGGAAGAACATTAGTAAGACAATCGTCATAACTAGTTTCTCCCACAGATTCAGCCACTGCTTTCAGCACTTTGTCAAACTTGAAATATTCGGGTAGTTCAAAACCATGAAACTGCTCTGACTTCAGAAAGAAGTCGAGCGCCTCATCATGCTTCAGCGTCAGTATATTTTTTGCCTTCTTTGTCATTGGTTGTTAGATAATGATTAAAAGGTTCATGTCTTTCACGCCTACAAATTTACAATAAATCGCTTACTCTGCATTCATTTTTCCGCATTTTTGTTCTTTAGATAAACAAATGAATATCTTCTATGGCATTAATTTAACACCAAATTATTCGTGCCATTCATAAATGTATGTGATAATCTATTGATTTTTAGTCACAAATATGCTTTAAATAACTCAAAAAAGCTACCGTAGAGGATTATACTACAGAAAAAAAAGAACGGCATCGCCGTTCTCATCAAATAGAATGTTAGTGGTCGTTTTCAATCCACTATTTCTTCGAACTCGTGGAATGAGTACCAGGTATCTTCATCATCGTGAGCCTCTAGATAATCATCGAGGGCTTGGATGATTGATTCCACATTGGGCTCCACTTCATGTCCGACGATTTCCGAGACAAATCTTGATGCGTCCCTGATATCGTCAAAATACATGGGTTCTTCATATGAGTCCAAGAAATACCGGTCCGGGAAATGCTCAAAGGAATTCGTAGCATAAACCTCACAGCCAGGTTCTTCTTCCTGATAATAAACCTTGATGCCGGGAAGTTTTTCTTCGATAATCCGCCTGACACCCTCTTGTTCTGCCCAAGCGGTATTTTGCCAGATTATGAGCGTATTCTTGTCCTGTAGTGAGTAATCGATTATTTCACCACGGCAGGGATAATCCTCCCAGTTACCTCCAAGTTTAGTTACTAGATTACCCAGCCAAAACTTTCCAAATCCATTAGGGACGATTGAGGTCTTACGCCTGCTAATGTACTTTAGAGCTCCATGTAGCTGACTGATATTCTTGGAATTACCGACACATTTGTATGTGGTATAGCACCAGTTAGGCATAGCGGTTGATCTTTAATAGTTTAACGACTCGAATGTGCTTAGCATGTCGGTACTTGATACGTGCCTTCAAGAAAGCGAACATTCTGTTACTTGCCTCAATGTGAACGGTCTTATTATCCACCCTCACTTCCCAAACATAAAGGTTCGGTATGGGACACGGATCGACAAAAATTACGTCTGACGACCATTTCAATAGTTTCTCTAATATCTTCTGTTTCATTTTAATTGATAACGTTTTATGAGGATTGAGACCTGCTTGGCGGTAAACTTTCCACCTCTGCTGGTCGTGAAACCCTCGTTATTTAATATTCTAGCCATCTCACTCAGGTTGTTAGTCTCTCGTACCAGGATCTTCAACATTGCTACAGCTCTCTTGTTGTTAGCATTATTGAGTGCTTTATCCCGGTTTGTCTCTCGGCTGTTTGAGATCGCTTTCTCTAAATTACCCGTCAAGTTTTCAGGTTTCCCAAGTTTACACCCTTGTTCTTTCTTTACTTGTAGGGCTGCTCTTGTTCTTTGTCTGATCAAGCTGGCTTCATATTCACTGATAGCCGCTATGATAGTAAGAACAAGTCGGTTAGCTTTTGGAAAATCGCAGAATATAATCTCCACTTCAGAATCCAAAAGCTGGCTAGTGAAAGTGACGTTTCTTGAGAGCCTGTCCATTTTGGCTACAATTAACGTTGCTTTCGTCTTCTTGCAGAGTTCTAAAGCCTCATGTAGTTTCGGACGTTGAGTTTTTCGTCCTGATTCAACTTCTACGAATTCAGCTATCGGTTCTTCTCCACTAAGATAGTTTCTGATAATTTCCTGTTGTGCCTGTAATCCGAGTCCAGACACACCTTGTCGTTGTGTCGATACTCTGAGATAAGCAACATATGCAATATTATCCATTTGTTTGAAATATATTAAACCGAGGTTTAGTATTGTTCAAGAATAGTGGGACCCTCCGGAATTGCCCAGAAAATCCCACATTCTCTCATTTTTCGGTTTCTGTGATAATGCTATATTCTTGAGAAATGCGTTCTTCATAATTCTCACATTTCTCTACAGCCGAGTCTATCACAGCCACTAGATTGTCACAAAAGACGGATTCAATGGTATTCACGATTTCCCCATTTTCGTCAATCAGTGAAACCTCAAATAAATCTTCTCCTTCGTTCAATGTTACTCTCACTAGGCCTCGATGTTTGAAACCCTGACAGTGGAATTCCAAACCAAGTTCAATCGTCCTTACAGTCTTAGGATCGATTCCCCAGGACATAAGGATGATAGGTTGGCTCGTGAGGATGGTCCATATATATCGAGCCAATCTCACATTGTAATCTTCATTGTCTTGCATATCAGAAAAAGCTTAGGTGGAGGTAGTCGCTGTCAGGTTCGCTCATGTTCAGCAGGCGTTCCATCTTATCGATTACCTCGTCGGTTGTACAATTTAAGTCTTTAACTCGCATCTCGATCTCCCCGGCCTCATCGGTGGGTAGGGAGTCAAGTCTCTTCAGTTTGTCGGTTACGCGGTTCCAGTCTTGTTTCTGCACCTCAAAATCGACGTCAAACTCTTCGCAGCTATAATCACAACCACAGGAGTCCAGCAGATTATGGAATTCCTGTACCTTGTGATTAAATCCGATTGCGTTGCCCCATTCTACTCGGTAGGTGGTAGCAACATGTAGTCTGAATCCCATAATCGTTACGCTAAATAAGTCTCATTCATATAACAGGTCTTGTAGAAGCTATTGTCCCGGGGTATCGAAATCCTCCGGAATACAACTAGCCAAAAACCATTCTTGATTTCACTCGTCGTCGGTTTCTCGTCGAGCAGCATCTCTACAATGCTTGGTGATATCGGGAAACAATATTTCAATGCTCGTTCCCTTGATCCTCTCGATAGGCTACACCAGTATTTAATGGTGAGTTTCTTATTCTTCGTCTTTGCCATTGTTCTTCGTTGTTTTGTTGTAATACTTGCGTTGGATATACTCAAGCAATAAGGATCGGAGTGCTCTAGCCTTATCGCTTGGAGTGTAGGTGAAATAATCCGTATGAGGGTTCCCGTACTTATCGTCGTATCGGATAGCTCCTCTATAATCTCCTCTTGAGAAAAACTCGCTGAAAGTTTCGCTTCGGTCTGTGTCAGTATTGCTATACTGAACATACAGGTTCACATAGAGTTTCCCCTTGATTAGTTCAACGCTGTTGAAAGTACTATTCCAGTGATTTCCGGTTCTGAATCGATCTGATATCCACAGCCGTTTATTTCTGGATTTGTAGAAGTTCGTACCCGCTTCTTTGAGAATTCTTGTTACTGTAGCGGGAGTGATAGCCATAAGCTCGTCCTCAGTGAGCGCCATAACGATTTTCATCTTCCGGGCAGCTCCGTAACGTCGGAATAGTTCGATGTTGATGTTCATAGTGATTGTTGTTAGATGAATGGTAAATAAATCTCGTCCTTATGCTCCTCTAAGGCTTGGGCAAGAATAACCGCTGCCTCGTGTGAACCTTTGTTACGCAGGTCGATGAAACGGTTGCTATCATCGGCCATAAACTTGATACACGCGATAATCAGCCTCATGAAGTTCTGCTCCAGCGTCTTGTGAAACGATGGGATGGCTGCTGTGAATCGGTCAGGATTGAAGCTATAGTCATTAAGTACTCGCTCCAATTCCTTAGCTGCTTTATATTCGCGGCTTTCGTTGATGTTCGTGTTCATTTTGTTCATTGGTGTTTAGCCGACTACAATGATGTTTTCCAGGTTCATCTCGTTATTGTCATAGATCAAGTCCTGGAATCCGTCTTTGTTTTCGGCAGTGATTGGTGTAAGCGTATAAAACATTCCGTGGTAGTGGTTTCCTTCGTTATCCCCACTTACCACAAGGGTCTTCTCTCCATAGCCTTCTTCCATATAGTGTTTACAGGCGATGTAGAGATCTTTCAATTTCATCTGTTGCATAGTCGTTCTGTGAATTAAAAAGCCAGGAGAACGATTGGTTTTGTGTCAGTTTCATTCTCCTGGCGTGGTTAGTAAATATGTCAGTTATACAGTGATCAAAAGGCTGCTCCCGACAGCTGACTTTTTCATGTAATTGTCATAGTTGAATTCGGGATGATCGGTCTTGAATCTGTTAAGGTCGAAGCTGTATCGGGTAGACGGAAGCTTTCTTGTGAGCTTCATCGTTTCCGTATTCCAACTTCTTGCTTGGGTCTCCTCCATCCGTGAAAGGATTTCGGATTTCAGTTCATTCAGTCGTTCCTCGGCTTCTTTCTTCTGAAGCATCAAGGTTCGAATCTCTTGTTCTCGTTCAGCGATGTCGGCAGGGATGGTTGAGTAGGGATTCTCAAACTGTTCCCCAGCCAGATCAGTGTCGAGCAGTTTCTTGCAGACCTCACTGGGAATGCGGTCTACTTCAATCAGGTTTGCAATGTGGTCTGTGCTACCATCATTTTTCTGTTTACAGCGAAGATGGATAATGTACAGTTTTCCCACAGTAGCGCTCGGGTTCAAAATCTCAAACAGATAAGCATAGACAGAAAGTTGCCATCTAGCTTTTTCTTGTTTCTCGGGAGTCATCGTTCCATATGTCTTCACGTCAGCGATATCAAAAACTGTTTCGCTTTTTCGAAAGACCTTATCGATGTTGCTTGCCCAGTTCATACCGTCTGTTACAGTATATTCCGAGCGTTCATGTACCAGTCCGTTAGAAGTACAAATCTTGATGTAATCTGCCACTTCTTGGGTTCCGTCATTAGTCCAGGAACTATCGAATTGCTCTATGCTCTCGTGGACCTCAGTTCCGTAGAGTGCAGCCTGTTCAATGGCTTGTTCGGGCACTCCATCAAATTCATCAGGGAAGAGCTGTCGTTGAAGCATCTCTGTTATACCACTGAGATACTTGCCGTCCAGTTCATAGGTATGGTCCTCTTTGTTGAAGACCACACGGGAATCATTCAGTTGGATCATAGCTTTAGAAAGTGATTACCGTCGATTGACGAATTTCCTGCTTCTTTTTAGAAAACATATCACGGATGGAGCTGTCATTATCGACTTCCATCTTGTGCTGTTCATACAAGTCAAGGAGCGAATCTATGTCCGTCACCTTGCTGAGGGCTTTCTCGATTGCTGCATACCTGGGATTGGATGCCGGTGCAGCGGGTTGGGCTGTTGTTCTTGTCCTTCGAGTGGGAGTCTTATTGACAGGCTCCTGGGTTTGTTGAACATATGCGTTAGAGTCCGGATCTTTCGTATCATCTATTGCGAAAAGGCCGTTTAAGCAGTATTTCCTTGCATAACTTGATGCAGCTCCGGTTATCTGGGCTGAGTCCATTCCGGTTTTTGTTGCTGAATGTTCTGCTTCTGCCGTGGTACTGATGCTCTCCCCCTTATCATTAAAGAAGTAAAGGGTAGATCTCACAAATGTTCGTCCGCCATGTTCTACTACGTCGTCGGCGAACCTGATTCCACAATGCTGTTGAGCCAATAAGGGTTTCAGGGCAGAAAGAATTGATTCCAAGCTGCGGTAGTTGTACTTTCCGAATGAATTGTACTCTGATTTCGGTGCTTGAAGATTCTGTTGAATCCAGATTAATGCTTTAAATAATGCTTCCATTGTTGTTGAAATTTTAATTGTTTGTAAAAAGGGTTGATATTCAATGAAAAAGGGGAACCAGACCACCATATTGCAGGTGATATAGTTCCCCTCTTCGGGTGAACGGCGGGGTTTTCGGCCCCTATGTTCGGTTGTTAGTTGATAAACCAATTCCAGGCCCCATCATCCTTGCGGATCGCGGAGGCGATACCTAAGGCACACTCATAAGCATTGCAGGAACGCTCAAGAGTGACATCGATATAATTGTTTTTGTAATTGGTCAGTAGCATATAAAACTGAAATGCTGTGATCTCTCGACCGAATCCTCCAAAGTTCTCATCGGTATAGTAGTCACGAATCATACTGTTTAGCTGGGCTTCAGGAAGAATAAATTCCGGCAGTCCAAGTTCGTTCTTCATGCTAGTGGGTAACGCTGCGGCCATTCGTGCACGGCCCAGGAATTGAGCCAGAGTGCTTACATCGACCACAGTATCGTTAAGCCGTCTCATTTCATCAAGATGCTGCTGATAATCATACTGCTTAAAAAGTTCGAAGCAGTACTTATACAAGTCAGCAGTATTGGTTACTTTGATTGAAAAATTGCATCCATCAGTGGAACGGATAAGTCCATTGGTGCATACGGTATTCAGAAAACCGATACAGCACTTGAAGACTTGCCTTTGTGATGAATTTCCAAATAGGTTACAGTCTGCGTAGTTCCTCACGATACATACCTGTAAGTGACATTCGCAGCCGTTGATTTCGTGTGAGATAGATGGGATTTCGATCATCGCCATCATTCTCTGGTAGTAGGAGTCGCTATCACCAGGCTGTAAATTCTCTACGAGTTTGCCTGCTCCAAAGCGATTCCTCAGTTTCATTTCATGCGATACTCGAATGACGGGAGTATTGATTTCCTGTCCATCGAAGTAAGTGCAGATAGCGTCATGTACTGTGCTGATAGCTTCAGTATGACTTATAGTCTCGACATTGTCCCTTGAAAATACAGGGGTTAGCATGTCTGAAAGTTCGTTAAGCCCTATTTCCTTCGTATTGCCGAGGATGAAAGGGCTTCGTGTTACAATCTCAGGCTCCACAGTCTCGATGGTGGGAGCCGGATAAAAATTGTCGTTGTTCATTGTTGTAATGTTTTTCGCTGCCTTCTCATTTTACCGATTACAGCAGCAAGTTTTTTACTGTTTTTAAATAATACACTAGTTGTGTCACTGATTAGGATCACCAGGTCTACAAAGCTTTCAATACTCGTTTTTTGTTTGCTCATCTTTCTTGGTGTCCTTTTTCGAGGCCCAGTGCTTGATAGTCTTTCCAATGTCGATCAAAACCATTAACTGGGCCAGATAATTGCTAAATTTCAAAAGTCTCTTCATGTATTGTTCTTGTTATAAAATGGTTAATAAAAATAGTTAGTTAAATCTCTTATATATAAGGGTTTAAAGTAAGAATGGGAAGAGGCGAGAAATGGAAAGAAACGAGGCGAAAATTGAGTTTTTGGGGTAGAAAAGGTGGAGTCTTGAGCTTGATTAAAAATACTGCTGTTGGAGAGGCTGTGGTTAAATATTGTTAAATTGAATATAATTAGTTTATTTTCAATAGATAACAGGGCTAGTTCCAGGGCTGAAAGATGGCATTTCTGGCTCATTTTGGCCGTTTTCGTTTTTTTCTTAACATTCGTTAATCGTATATCTATATATAAGCGCGACTCATAAACGCTTAATGCAGTCAACTTTATTAATCTAAAATT
>Ga0247609_10001516_pt1 | contig 27325 bp, 28 predicted proteins | sample 172DNAGHGlowgp2_FD_193487 | JGI IMG/M metagenome (GOLD analysis project Ga0247609, IMG submission 193487) | Sheep rumen microbial communities from Palmerston North, Manawatu-Wanganui, New Zealand - 1728 DNA GHGlow gp2 | ecosystem: Host-associated > Mammals > Digestive system > Stomach > Rumen ...
ACCAGCTCACAATTTGCCTGTGTGAACTTCCCAGGCTAAAGAAAAATACTATTGAAGGTCTTAATCCCTTGGAATCATGGTTTTATCTTTTGGAAAATATGCGTACATTTGCAGGCAGACCGGAAGACTTGGGCAAGCGCTATGCCCCCATTGCAGAGGCAGCTATGATGCACGATCTTCCCGGCAAGGAACAAGTTCAATACTTCAGAGGCATGATATCAGACGAAGAAAAACAGGAACTGTACACCGACGGCTTCGCCGATGGCGTTAAGCAAGGCATTAAGCAAGGCATTGAACAAGGCGTTAAGCAAGGCATTGAACAAGGCGTTAAGCAAGGTCGTGAAGAAGGCCGTGCAGAAGGTCTTTCTGCCGCCGCAAAGATTCTGGTCGAAAAGGGCTTCTCCGAAGAAGAAGCCAGGCGTCTGCTTGGTTTGGACGAGGTTTAATGACAATATGCACATAGCCTTACTGCGTGAACAAAGTGTCATAATTTTGCTCACGCAGTTTTCTTTTTCCCTGAGGGGAGTAAGTAATTAAGCCACAATTGTTCGCTGGTTTTTCTTCAAGAAGGCCTTTCGCATCTGTTGATAAAGCGGTTGAAAACATTCGTGAAATTTCTCCACGGATTCTTTGCTTTCATCCTTAAAGAATATTAAATTCGCGACTTGAAAAAACGGCAAGCAACGCGGATATTAGAACAATTAGTGCCATAAGCGCTTGTTTCGATGTGTTTAGTAATGCGTTGTGAGCCAATTGGTTAGTGGTTAGTATCTTAATATTCCATATTTTATGAGTAACAACAAATTACTTTATGAGGCCCCTATGGCCGAAACCCTCGTGATACGATTCGGGGGGCGTATTCTGCAGGGTAGTAAGTCTGCACCTGTCCAAAACAACGTATTTAGCGAAGAAGCCGCCCAGATGGATGACTATTCCGATCAGAACTGGTGGTAATAAGGTTTAAAATTGTTAGTATTATGAAAAAGTTACTCTATACAATTGCAAGCCTCGCCGCCCTTACTGTCATCGCTTGCACCAAAGAACAGGGCACACCTGAAGTCAGACCTGAAATCCCGGATACTCCTGAGGAGGTCATCGAAGTCCCAGCTACTTTAAGCGGCAGCATGGGTGACCCTGCCACTAAGGTTTCCAATGATAATAATGGTGCTTACAAGTGGCAGGCATCTGACCATGTCACTATTCTGACCAATAAAGGCGCCAACCGCGAGTTTTCGGCCGACGAAGCCGGCTTAACCACCAAGTTCAGCGGACACATTCCCAATACTGATGCACTTGTCGGCGGTTTTGCCCTTTACCCGGCCAGCTCCAATCTGGAGGCAGCTCATCACTCAATATCAGGAACAACCATTACCTTCAATATCCCCACGACTCTCACTTGGGGTGCCGATGCTTCATATATGCCGATGTATGCGCCCATCGCAACAGATCCTGAAAATGCGGAGAAAGTCAAGGCCTCTTTCAAGGCTGTCGGCGGCGCAATGAAGCTGATCTGCTACAACATCCCTGAAGGTGCCACCACTCTGGCCTTCACGGCAAATGTGAAAATTGCGGGAAACTTTACCCTCGATACTACTGCCGAAACCCCCACTCTTTCAGGCGAGGGAACAACCGGCAAGGAGATTGACATAGACTTCTCCGGCAACTATTCCGCCAACAAGGTGTTCTACATCCCGCTGCCCCCGGTCACCCTAGCCGGCGGCTTTACCATTACTATCTTTGACAGCGGGGCGAACGAACTCTATGAAAAGACCACCACAGCTGCTCCTACGATAGCCCGCAACCATCTTGTAATTGCCCCGGCGCTAAACTGCGGTGCCGCTCCGGCGGATGCGACATTGACGAATGCGGAAATGCAATCCGGATTACCCACCAGCGCATATGGAGATGGAACGATTTCATCAACATCTGGAACTTGGAATTTTGTACAAGCTCGTTACATTTCATACAAGATGCAGATGAAGAAGCTATCCGATGCCGGTTACCTTAAATTACCTGTTTTTAGCTCAAACCTATTATCTATAACCCTCAATAGTGTACAAAACGGTGGCGGAACTGCTTATTCTGGTACAGTATCGTTGTTCGAAAGCACTGACACCTCAGAAGATGCGATAGCGACAAAAACAGCAAGTAACGTTGACAATGGTAATATAGAAGTTTCCATTCCGGAAATTGTCAATACTGGATACTTGTATTCAGATGGCGTAATCCGCTTTACTTCTATCACCGTCAAATTCCGTGGCACGGATGCAACCGTCCCTACCATTTCCGCAGGTGCCGACGAACTCACTATACCCGTCGGCTCGCTTTCGGCAACAATCAACAGTGTTGCCCTTGCCAACAATGTTGATGGGCTTGGGATTTCGGCCGATATAGTAAGCCAGACCCCTGAAGGCTGGATTGATACCGCCGTGATTGAAAACGGCACCCTCACAGTAACTGCTAAAGCCGCCAATACTAATGCCGTAGACAACACTGCTACCATTAAACTTAAGGCATCAGGTGCGGCTGCGTACCCTATAACTGTTACCCAGACTTCATGTCTTGTCCAGGCGCCATCTTCTTATACTGCCGTTGCAGGCGATGAAACAGCTACCATTTCCTGGACGAAAGATGAGCACGCATCCAGCTATCTGGCCTATCTGCACACTAGTGCAACCGCGACTCCAGCAAGCGGCGGAACCGATGTGACGAGTGCTCTGACCCTGAACAATGGTACTTATTCGCTCACAAAGAACGACCTTACCAACAACACGACCTACTATCTATATGTAAAGGTGAACGCCGTGGCCTCCAATTATCAGGCAAGCCCGGCTTACACATCCGTTTCTTTCACCCCCAGAAAGGCCAGTACGGAGGCAGACCCTTACAAGGCTTCCGAAGCATACGATAACATTTCGTCCTATGCAAGTGGCGAGGGCCCTGATGATGACATTTATGTGGAAGGATATGTCTACACTGCCGAAGCGCCCGCTTCCAATAGCCAGACCTACACCATTATTTGGGGCGATGCTACCACCAAGGCACTCCAAGTCTTTGAAGGAAAGCAGATAAGCAATGCCGATATAACAGATGCCAACAAAGTTTCCGTCGGCGACTACGTGAAGGTTAAGGGTGCTGCGATCAACTATAATGGTGACACGCCCCGCCTCACCTCAGGCAACGTCATCCTCACTCATTATCCCAAGCTGGCGGCTCCGACATTCAGCCTTTCCCCCGATATTCCGGACGATGTGGACGAAAACAAGTTCTACGAAGCACAGACCGTGACATTGAGTGCCACCAACTCGGCTGACATTTATTACACTCTTGATGATTCTGAGCCAACGACATCTTCGACGCACTATACATCGCCTTTTGCCGTTAGCTCCATAAAAACCACAACCATCAAAGCCATTGCGGTGAAGGCTAATTATACCACCAGCGCCGTTGGCGAAAAGGCCATTACGATTGCTGCTTCTACCCAGCTTGTAATGTCCACCATTACTGCAACCGCAGACGAGGACTACATTAACTTCAGCTGGACAGCAGTCGAAAACGCCACCGGATACCAGGTGAGCACGGATGGCGGCTCTAATTACGGTGAAACGCAGGCCGCGACTTCTTACAAGTGGGAGAACCTTACCCCTTCAACCTCGTACACCCTTTATGTGAAGGCCATAGGTACCACTAATAAGAAATACACCGATTCTGTCGCCGGCTCCAAGACCCAGTCCACCAATGCCCCTACACCAGGTTGGAAGGAAACAGCCCTGTCCAATATCGGCGCCAGCGATGTGTTTGTGATTGTTGGTGATGATGGTTATGCCTTACCGAACGATAATGGTACGTCAAGCGCTCCTTCTACTGTAAGTGTTGCTGTCTCAGGCACAAAATTGACGGGATCCGAAGGCAACGATGGTGTGATTGCAGATAAGATTAAGTGGAATGTTTCCAGCAACAATGAAGGATATGTTTTCTATCCTAATGGAAGCACCACTACCTGGCTTTACTGTACTAATACCAATAATGGCGTACGTGTTGGAGATAACGCAAACAAGCTATTTACTCTAACAAAAGACGGGTATTTACTGAATACGGCAACAAGTAGATATATTTCCGTCTATAATAATAGCGATTGGAGATGCTACGCTAATACCAGTAACAATCCTCAGGTTGTCAAGTTCTACAAGTACACCGACAACACCCCTCGCACGATCACGGTCAGCACGCCGTCCAACGGTACGGTAACCACTGACCCGTCAGGGACGACGACAGCGGGAACAACTGTTAACATCACCGCAATTCCTTCATCTGGTTACTCCGTACGCACAGTTTCTGTCTTGGATGGAAATAGCGCTGCGGTAAGTGTCACAAAGGATGATGATACCCACTACCACTTCTCTATGCCGTCAAGCAACGCAACCGTAACCGTAACCTTCGGCATAAAGAGCGCCGTTAGTATCGCGTATGGAACAGATCCGGCTCACGGTTCCATCTCCATCAGCCCGGCATCTCCGGTGTTCCAGGGTGAGACTGTGACGGTAACCGCGACCCCGGATGACGGCTATGAACTCAGCGCGCTGACCTACAACGACGGCTCGGCTCATGACATCCTCTCCGGGAAGACGTTTACGATGCCGGCAAGCGACGTAACGGTGACGGCCACCTTCGCTGCTGTAGCTACCATCAGCGTTACGAATCCCATCACTAATGTATCAGCCACTGCTGGAACCTACACCATCAATAACGCATACACGTTATTAAATAATGCCACCAGTGCCAACGTAACAGTAGCTGAGCCAGATAATACTGTTGTTACGGCCGTGTCCAAGGGCGCATCTGATGGCAGCATCAGTATTACAGTGAACGGCAACACCGGTGCTGCACGTAATGGATCCTTTAAGATTAAGTATGGCAATGAGGCCTACAGAACGATTACGGTGAATCAGTTGGCTGGTTCAAGTACTCCTGATGTTGGGACCGTGCTGTTCTCAGAAACATTTGGTTCTAGTGCTGTTTCTCCTTTTAGCAGCTATACAGGAACGGGCTCCAGTTCATATAACTCTGCTAGTACATTAACTTATACCTGCAAGTCCTCTAATACTAAGATTATGAACGATACCCAAGGTGATTGTGGCCCTGCTAATTTGCTGGTTGGCGGAAAGAATGGAGGCTCTGGAGAATGGGCTAAGATATCTGGTATTAAGACATACGGTGCTACTCAAGTAACAGTTACCTGGGCTTCAAACGGAACAGTTGTAAAGGTAAGCATTGAGGAGAGTTCTTCTGCTGCCGTTACTAGTGCCGCTTCAGCAAGTAATTCCGGCACGTTTACATTGACGGGAGAAGAAGAGACTATCACGCTTGTTATGACAGCTGGAAGTAAGTCCAATGGACGAGTTGATTCCTTCCAGATAACTGTTGCTGAATGAAGCCCATCCGGCGGCGGCGCCGGGGGTGAAGAGCCCACAGCTTCAGTAACGACCGCCAGCTCGGTCTCGGATAAGAGTTCGACAGGGGCAACCCTGTCGGGCTCCTACGCTGGGGCGACGGGCGCGGTAACGGAAGCAGGTTTCTATTACGGAACAGCATCGGGCAGTCTTGGTACTAAGGTGACGGCTACTGGAACGTCATCGCCCTTCTCCAAGGCATTGTCCGGTCTGTCTGCCGGCACTCCTTATTACTACAAGGCCTACATCGTCGAAGGCGGGCAGGAGGTCCTGGGGGCCGAAGAGTCCTTCACTACCAAAGCCGTCGCAACGGCTACGGTGACGACGACGGCGGCGACAGGCGTGACATATTCATCGGCCACGCTTAACGCCTCCTTCACCGGCGCCAGCGGCACTATTACCGACCGCGGATTCCGCTTTAAGAAGGGGAGCGGTAGCTGGGAAACGCCGACCGGCCTCGGAAGCATCAGCGGTACTTCCGGCAGCTTCTCCATGGAGATCAGCAGCCTGGATTCTGAGTCTACGTACACATTCCAGGCTTATGTGACGGAGTGGGACGAAGAGCAGAACCAGTATGTGGACCACTGGGCTTCTTCGGCCCAGACTTTCACCACTTCGGCCCAGTCTTCACAGCTGACGGCCGGCTGGCTGGAACTGCCGGCGCTGACTGGCTCCGAAGACTTCGTCGGCAAGTTCTATGGCAGCGGAAGCACTTTGGGTACTAACCGTAATTACAGCTACAACTATAGTTATACCTACTACGCATCCATGTGGGTGGCCTATCCGCTATGCAGCACGCACAAGAACGGAAGTGCCAGCACTTCGAGCTGGAGGTACAATCCCAACATCGCCAACAACAAGCAGGTGAACATCATCAACAACAGCTACGGGACGATGTATGGAGAGGATGGTTATGCCCGCGGACATCAGTGTCCCAACGCCAGCCGAAAGAGCGATGATAACATGAACCTCCAGACCTACTACGCCACCAACCAGACGCCGCAGCTTCAGAACAAGTTCAACGGCAGCATATGGGGCAGTTTGGAGACGGCTGTGCGCAACCTTGCTACAAGCTCGTCTGATACTGTGTATGTGGTCACAGGCCCTGCCTATCGCAAGGTCGGAGTTTCGGAAACCATCAATTACCTTCATGGAGCCAGCGGCAAGAATGCCAATCCATCGGAGCTGCCCATCCCCAATTATTATTGGAAGGCCTTGCTCAAGGTGAAACGCGACGGGAGCGGCAACATAACATCGGCCAAGACCATAGGCTTCTGGTTCGACCATAGGAACTACGAGTCCTCAGAGCACTATTATGATTCCGAACATGTGGTGAGCGTGAACCAGATTGAGACCTGGACAGGCCTGAACCTCTTCCACAACCTTCCGGGAGACGACAACTCCGGCATAGAACAGACCGCCGAAGCCAACACCAGCTGGACGCAATTCCAGAGCTTCTGATGTGGTCATATATAAAAAAGTGGCAGTCACCTCCCCGGCGGCTGCCACTGTTGTTTACTGTAACTGAAGTACATCAGCCATAGAATATACTCTGCTAAGAGATTCGAATGTGAAGAATTGGTCATCCAGAATCATCCATTGCCCCCGCTGCTTCAAAGAGAGTGACTTTATGTCAGGAAACATAGACAAAGGGGTTATGACTTCACGACCGTCTGAGAAAAAGACTACCATTTTCCCTCTGTGAGAGAAGTCCAGCTTCTCGATGCTTAATTTTATGCTATTGTCTTTACACATTACTTCTCAAGAATCTTAATAATTGTTTTCTCCCCTCTAAAAGCTCGGCTTATTTGCTCATTCAGAAACTCCCAATGTGTCTCTATCGCCCTCACCAGCATTATATTATCCTTCGCCGACAATTCCGAATAGTCAATTTCGACACATTGCGAACCATCTTTTTCTATCCAGATTTTTGCCACAGAGTGCATGTGGCTCTGGCCTTTTAGAAAAACATGGATGTGCCTTCTGTTATCGTTGATGTCTGTTGGAATGGATACCAAAAGAAACATCTTTAAAAATGCCAACTGCCCCATAGCTCACGCACAATGCAAAAATAGAGAAATAAATCCTATTAACAAAAGCAGAGAACGTAGATCTTTCATAGCAAAGAGTATTTGAGTTACACTTGCACCCTTCACCGTGAAGAATGCCCGGCCCTGAATGGACCGGACTGCAATAGTATAGATATTTCCCCGAAGAAATCGTTAAAAACGTAAATATTTTTTCGTGAATCGTTTAAAACAGACAAAAATCGACATGATTTTTTTCACGATTCCGGCTTGAGGTGCTGTCTGGGCTCCAAAAGATGGAGTCCAGACAGCAAAAATGGCTGAAAATGCGGTTATGGCTCCAATTGCTGGAGCCCAGACGACACTTGAAAGCCGCGTTTGCACTCAGAATGCACCAGGGGCCTTTTTTTTGCAGACGCGGCAGGGGAAATGGCCGAAATCCGGGAAAACCTTGCCGCGTTTGCAGCTGGAACGCATAGAACGGCTATTTCGTGCAAACGCGGTCAAACAGAGGTGTCTGGGATACACTCGCTGCGCTCGGTATGACAGGAGATGCCCGGCCGCCCTTCGACAGGCCCTTCGACAGGCTCAGGGTCCGTGGGAGATGCCCGGTCGGGGCTGGGCATGACGAAAGGGGGCCAGTGCCGGGAATGACGAAACGCACGGAGTCGAGCCGATTCCAATCGACTTTTTTATTATATTTGCAAGAACAACCACAAGCGCTATGCAAAAGGAATATAAGACTAAAGACATCACTATCATTTGGAAACCGGAACTGTGCCAGCACGTGGGAGAGTGCGTGCGGCGCCTTCCCAAGGTGTACAATCCCAAGGCCCGGCCGTGGTGCAAGCCGGAGAATGCCACTACCGAACAGTTAATGGAGCAGATTGACGCATGTCCGTCGAAGGCCCTCACCTATAAGCTTAACAAGTGATGGAAATTATCCACAAGACCAGCCCGGAAGGCGGCATCTTCATTGCCGAAGAGGTTTTCAAGCGCGAACACATAATGTTGTAATCAAACACTATTATTTTGAATAGCATTAACAAAAATTCCGCGACCGAGCGCCTTGCACAATATGTGATTTACGCATGTGTATTGGCGATTATTGGTTTCATCTGCTGGTATTTCAGCGATGTCCTCATATATATTATCCTGGCGGTGGTGATGTCCCTTCTGGGGCAGCCGCTGGTGCATCTTATGAGGAAAATACGAATCAAGGGAAAATCGGCCCCGAACTGGCTGCTTACTATCCTAACCATTTTCTTTATCCTCGGGGCGATACTGCTGCTGGTTACTAGGTTCTTCCCGTTCGTTAAAGGGATTATCAGCGATGCGTCCATTCTTAGCAATATCAAACTGCCGAAGGATGACTTCATGTCGTCGGTGAACTCCTGGGTAAGGGATCTGATTCCCGCATGCCCGCCGGACTTCGACGCCTTCGGCTATATCGCTACGCACATTAACGGGCTTCTGACCAGTACCGATTTCGGTGGCCTGGTGGGCTCGGTGGCTTCGGCCATTGCCGACGTCGGCATCGGCATTTTCGCCGTCAGTTTCATCTCCTTTTTCTTTATTAAGGACGAAAATCTCTTCGGCAATATCGTCAAGGCGCTGACGCCGGATCATCTTGAAGCCTCCGTTTCCAAAGCCGTGGCCGATATCCAGCACCTGCTGTCCCGCTACTTCGTTGGGCTGGTCCTTGAGATGGTTTGCGTGGCTATCATCGACACCCTCGGATTGTGGATCATCGCGCGCATCGGCTTCGGCTATGCCATAGGCATCGGCATAATCGCCGGAATCCTGAACATAATCCCTTACGTGGGACCGCTGATTGGCGAGGCTCTTGGCGTCGTGCTCTGCGTCATACTCAAAACTGGCGCCGGCGTGGGACTGAGCGTCAACATCTGGGCCTTCGCCCTGATTGTCCTGGCGGTGATGCTGGCAGCTCAGCTTATCGACAACTTTATCCTGCAGCCCGTAATCTATTCATCCAGCATACAGGCCACTCCGCTGGAGATATTCATCGTCATGCTTCTGGCCGGTCACCTGGGCGGCGTCCCCGGCATGCTTGCCGCCATCCCGGCCTATACCGTCATCAGAGTAATCGCAGGCCGATTCTTCTACGACAAGAAACCCGTGAGAATGCTAATGCCCGACATGGGCCGCGAACAGTAGGGGAGGCCCTTGTTTCTTTGCCGTATTCAGAGAACTTTACGGCAGGAATAGGGCTGTTTTCCACTGACGGAGCCCAGGTCAACAATAACCCCGTTTGGCAGCAGACTGCTTTGTACGGCATGAAGGCTACGGCCTATTACAACAAAACTTATACTGAATCCGTATCCTGGCTTTCTTCGCCTCGGATCGACCTTCGGGAGGTCCCGAATGCGGCCGTCAGTTTCGAACATCTCCATATGAGGACCGCTGGGCGGCATCGACCCAGAGCTTCTGATGTGGTCATATATAAAGAAGTGGCAGTCACCTCCCGGGCGGCTGCCGCTTTTTTGCTTATTCCAACGGATGCTTACTATTAACAAGCTTTTGAATCTCCTGTTCCGGCAATCCTGTAGCTTTAGATACATAGTCTACTGTAGCTCCCATGCTAAGCAATTGACGGGCTACTTCTATCACGCCCTTCTGCACGACCTTGCTTAACACCATCGGCGAAACCGTCGGTGTATAGTTCCTGTTTTTCTTCGTCTGATATCATGCCTCTGAAGTATTGAACCTGTTCTTTACCGGGAAGATCGTGCATCATCGCAGCCTCCGCAATGGGAGCATAGCGCTTGCCTAAGTCTTCCGGCTTTCCTGCAAATGTACGCATATTTTCCAAAAGATAAAACCATGACTCCAAGGGATTAAGACCTTCAATTGAAGTTTTCTTTAGCCGAGGGAGCTCGCACGATGAATCGTTAAAACGTAAAATTATTTGCTCGATGTTTTCCCGTTGGTGCCGCGTTTGCATCCAGAATGCGCCAGAGCCGGTTTTTTTTGCAAACGCGGCAGGGAAAACGGCCAAAACCGGGGAAAACCTTGCCACGTTTGCAAACAGAACGCATAGAACGGCGATTTCGTGCAAATGCGGCCAAGTGAGCCAACGGAGATGCCCGGTCGCCCTTCGACAGGCCCTTCGACAGGCTCAGGGACCGACTCAGCGACCGACTGGAGATTCCCGGTCAAGCCGGGACCGACGGGACTGCCCTTCGACAGGCTCAGGGGCCAAATCAGCGTGCTCTGGCGGCAAGGAACCAGTTTTCGGCGCGGGCGGCTACGCAGGCGAGGGCGCAGTAGATGGCGGTCTGGAGGGTCATGGCCCAGAGTTCGGGGGCGATGGCGCTGAGGGAGCCGCTGCTGCAAAGGGTCATGTAGGCGTGGCAGCCGAAGGTGGTGGGGAAGACGTAGGAGACAATGCGCCAGAACACCGGGAAGTTGGATACGGGCCAGGTGAAGCCGGTAAGGAACACGGCGATGGGGCTCACAAAAAGCAGCAGTACAAGCACGGTCTCGCGTTTGCCGATAGCGGCCGACCAGGTGAAGCTGAAGAAGATGATATCGGCCACGAAGAAGGTCAGGAGCAGCATCATGTCCCAGAACCGGGCGTGGACTGGCATATTGAAAAGCCGGGGAACCAGTATGGTCCCGTATACTCCCAGGAACATGAAGATAAGAAAGTACGCAGCTCCGCGGCCCAGTACTATGCGTCCGGCACCGCCCCGTCCGGCAAGGAGCGCAAAGCTCCGGCCCTCCTCACGCAGCGTTCCGGCAAGCGTCGATGACCCGTAGAACATCACCTGCTGCAGTATCATGAACAGGCACATGTATACGAAGAACATGGTGAAGGAAATGTTCGGATTATACAGCCGGACATCGTCGTACTGCACCGGCTCCACCAGCTGCATTGCTGCCTGTCCGGTAAAACCGTCAGCGGCATAGCGCTCAAGCTGTATTGCATGCACTTGGTCCAGCATTACAAGCGAAGTCCCTATCGTCAGGCTCTTGTAATAGAGGAAGGTGGACATGTCGGCGTAGGTGCTTATGACGCCTTGCTCTCCGTGGACTATCCTGCTGTCGAAATCTTCGGGAATATAAACTATGCCGTGCACTGAACCGTCGGCCATCAGCCCGCGGGCCTCTTCCATCGATGTGCAGTCGAAGGCTATGGCACATTCACGCGTGGCATCCAGCTCCCGGATATAGCGCCGGCTGTAGCTGCCATGAGACAGGTCGACCACGGCCACGGGCATCTCGTCCACCGTGCCGTTGGAGTATATCCAGTTGTAAAGCAGGGGATACACCAGCCCGGCGAAGCAGAAGATAATCATTACTCCGCTGTCGTGCAGTATAAGCGACAATTCGTTATTGAAAAGGTTCCAGGTGTCTCGGAACCATTGTCTTAGGTATTTCATCTAATTTCGGGGATAATTCTGGTCGCGGTAGGCCTTGTAAAGGCGCCCCCAGGTGATATAAGGCAGAGCCATGAAAGCGGTAAGCGCCAGAAGGTAAGGCCACCAGCTGCCAAAGCCGCAGCCGAAGTACACGACCTGCGAATAAATCTTGTAGTAAAAGCGCAACGGGAAGATGACGCTCAGGCCTTGCAGGGCCGACGGCAGGGCTTCCACCGGCAGTGTGAAACCGGCAAATGAAAAACCCAGGACACTGTAAAGTGCGCTAACGCATACGCCCAGGCGAAGGGTAGGCAGCAGTGACACAATGAACACCGCCACCGACTCATAGGCCAGTACAAAAATCAAAGTTGTCAAAAGCAGCCAGCCTATTGAACCTGCATTAGGATAATGCAGCGGGCCAAACAGCAGCAACTGAATACTGATGCCCAGCACCCAGAACAGCAAGGTATATGGCGCAAGCTTTCCCACCAGCGCGGTGAACAGAGAGTCGTCGGCCACAGAAATAAGGTGCTTTGAAGTGCCGTATTTCAGCTCAGAGCCAACCGAATAGGCCACCACCAGCGTTATGCACATCGCCAGTATGCCCATCAGTATCATGTTCACCAGGTAGTAGGAATAGTTGGTGTATGGATTGCCTATGCAGTGCGCGTCAAGTGCCACAGGCTGCAGCCGTCCCATGATTTCCCACTCCGGAACGCCCTTGGCTCGCAGAACCTGCCGCTGTACGGCTCCGTTGGTCAGGTTCACCATATAAAGGATGTCCTTGTAGGCCAGTGCACCGCCGATTACAGGATAAAGCAGATTTACCTGCACCTGCACTTTGGGGCAGTGGAAGGCCTGGACCTCACGGTCGAAGTGTTCCGGAATTACAACGTATCCGCTTATCTTTCCTGTTTCCAGCTCCCGCCTGGCGTGGGATATGGATTCAAATTCCACCACCCGTCCCATCTGCGTGGCGTCAAGCTGCTGCCTGAAGTTGCGCGACGTGGATGAATTGTCCAGGTCCACAAGGCCGATGCGCAGTTTCTGCGGCAGGCCTTCGGCCATAAAAGTGGTAAAGAACAGCACGCACACCGCCATCACGCCGGCCGAGCCCAGAAGATAGATGGGCCGTCTGGCAATGATGCGAAGTTCGCGCTGAATTACTTGAAGGATGGTTTTCATTTCTCGCGGGAAATCATAATCACGCTCATGCCGGGACGAAGGCCTTCGACGCTGCTGTTCGGCCGTGCCCTTACTTCGAAGGTGCGGGTGTCGAATTCGCCGGTTTCCTTGGTTGCACGCCAGGTGGCATAAGATTCACGGACGGCAATGTAATACACTGTGGCTTCTACTCTGCGGTTGTCCAGGGCTGGGATAGTGAGGGTGACCTGGTCGCCTTGCTGCATGCTGTGAAGCCTGTCTTCGCGAATGTTGAAGGTGAACCACATGTCACTGAGGTCCTGGATTGTCATGATAGGGGAGCCCTGGCCCACCAGCTCTCCCACCTTGGGATAGCGTGCGGCAATGATGCCGTCGGACGGGGAGGTAAGGCGGATTTCGTCCTGATAGGCGTTAACCAGCTCGACGGCGGCGTTAGCCCTTTCCACAAGTGCAACGGCGGCATCCTTGTCTTCCTGACGTGCGCCTTTCACGGCCATGTCGTACTGGCTTTTGGCAGCCTTGGCCGTGGCGACGGCGGCGCGGTACTGGGCCTCCACTTCGTCAAATTTCTGGTCCGAAACCACTTTCTGCTCGTGCAGGGACTGCATGCGCTCGTAGCTCTTGCGCATCACGTCCTCGCCTACAAGAGCCTTCTGCCAAATCTCGTAAGCACCGGTGATCTGTTCCTGGCGGGCGCCGTGCATGGCCTTGTCCTTCTGAGCTTTTGCTGCTGCCTTGGCGGCTTTGGCTTCGGCCATCTTGGAACGGATTTCGGGGGAGTCGATAATCACCAGCGTGTCGCCTTTGTGCACATACTGGCCTTCTTCGCCGCGGAACTCTTCTATTCGGCCCGGAACTTTGCCGGAAATACGGTATTCGGTGGCTTCGGCTTCGCCCTGGATTACGTTATCACGGGAACTGGAAACGATATAGCCGATAATTGCAATTACCAGCACCAGACCAATCAGGCCGGCCACACCAATAAGTAAGTTGTAGTTCTGTTTCATATATCTTTCTATTTATTTCCTTCTGCTTTGTTCAAATTTGCTGCGGCCATCTGCAGCTCGATGCCTGCGTCGATGTAGTCGCTGTGAGCGCTGAGCCAGGCGGTCTGGGCACCCAGGACGGTGTTGGTGGGGATGACTCCTGCATCATGGCCGATGGTGGCCATACGCAGGTTTTCCTCGGCACTTTCAAGGTTGGACTCGGCCATCTGAAGCTTCTGCCTGGCTTCGTCCAGGAGCTTTCGCTGCTGGGTTACCTGAAGGTCGATCAGTTCCCTGGCATCGTCCAGCTGGTCGGCATACTGACGGGCTTCGGCCTGGGCTTTCCTGTATTTGAATACGCCTTCACCACCATGGAAGATAGGCACTTTCACGACAACGCCGGCGCTAAGGTTTCCGCCCTGCCAGCTGTTCTGGAAGCCGTTGTACAGGTTGGGGTTAGTCACCGTGTAGGCGCCCATGAGAGCAACGGTGGGCAGATAATCGGCGCGAACCACTTTGGCCTTTTTGTCGAAAATCTTTTCTGCAAGCTCAAGGCTGCGGGTTTCGGGGCGGTCGGCGTAAATGTCCTCCAGGCTTTTGGCATCGCCGACGGCGGGTTCCGGAATCACTTCCAGATATTCGTCGGCAAGCTGAATCTCGCTTTCCAGAGGCAGGCCGACGCGATGGCACAGCAGCATCTTGGAAAGGATGAGGCCGTTGCTGGCCTTGGCAAGCATCATGTCGGCCTCGTTGGCCTTTACCTTCACCTGAAGGGCATCGGCCTCGGTGGCTACGCCTGTGGCGATGGCGGTTTTTATGTCCTTTTCCATGTGGTGAAGAAGGTCGGCGTAGCTTTCGGCCAGTTTCTTCTTGTTGGAGATGGAGATGATCTGCCAGTACGCCTGGTCAACGTCCAGAATGACTTCGGCCTCCTTCATGTCGTATTTCGACTGGGCCAGTTGTTCGGCAAGAGCGGCCATCTGGTTGCTGTACACGATTTTACCGCCCACGTAAAGCGGCTGTTCCACAACCACTGTCCCTACCCATATATTATGAAGGTCGGGGTGCAGGGACTTGTCTATTTCCTGGCCGATGGCATTTACCGGCGAAGCGATGTCGAAGCCGCCGTTGGCGCGTGCCGATTCAAGCAGCTTATGTCCCAGTTCCCGGGCATACTCGTTGGTGAGTGCTTCGTCCACCCTGTTGTTAAGGGCATCCCAGATGCTGTTTTCAAGCGTCGTGCCCATGGTTTGCAGGCGTGTGCTCTGGGAGTCGCTCACAAGGGAAACGTCCCGGTTATTGTAAATGTATGCGCCGGTTGCGCTCACTTTCGGGAAATAATTTGCCAATGCGATTTTGCGGTCGTAGCCGGCCATTTCCATCTGGATGCGGGACTGGTCCAGCTCCTTGCTTTGCGCAATGGCCATTTGCCTGCAGTCTTCCAGGCTCAGTACTTGCTGCGCTTTTGCTGTCGGCACCAGGGCCAGAATCAGGCAGCTTGTCAGGATGCTTCGTTTCATATTTGTCATATTGTCAGTTTTCAAATGCGCTATCTGAGTCTGCAAATAAATTGCCATAAAAACCAATTTTTAGCACTATTCGGCCTTGAAATTATCCTTTTGGTCGAAAAATTAGATATTTTGCAAAATTTGACTATCTTTGCATATATGTCGGAAAAAACCTTGCAAACAGTTGATATAGCGCGCCTGATGAAGCTGGCGCCAATCGCCGATGAATATGCCCTTGGACATTTGGCTATATTGGGGGAGATTACAGGCGCTATGGTGGGCCAGAGCCGCGCCCTTATTGACATTCTTAAATACCCGTTCCGTTTCGACGGGCACATGCTCTTTTTCCTGAAAAAAGGGCGTTTGCAGCTGGACTATAATCTTTCCACCTATGAGATGAAGGAGCGTACGCTTCTAATGATTATTCCAGGGAATATCGTAAAGCTTACATCGGCCCCGGATGCGTCCATGGTCGACACAGAGCTCGATTTTGCGTTTATTTCCAGAGAGTTTTTGAGCGACATACACATCGACTTTCAGAAGGTGTTCCCGGATTCACTGCGAGTTCTGGACAACCCCTGCCTTACCCTGAACGACGAACAGCTTTCCATGGCCGAAGATTATTTCAATCTGGCCCGCAAGGCACTGCAAAGCAATCAGCCAAATCGGCAGGAAATGCTTGGGGGGCTGCTCACTTCTTTCGTCTATATGGCGCTGGGAGTATGGACTTCCCGACTTGAGGAAAGCCGTGAAACACAGGTGTCTGCCCGAATGCAGCAGCTAGCGGAACGTTTTCTCACTCTTGTGACCCAATATCACAACCGGGAGCGCGGCGTCGCTTTCTATGCCGACAAATTGTGCCTCACGCCAAAATACCTTTCCAAACTGATCAAGCAAACCACCGGCCGGAGCGCTCCCGACTGGATAGATTCCTATGTTATATTGGAAGCAAGGAACCTGCTGAAATACTCCGGCAAGTCCATCAAGGAAATAGTCTCAATTCTGAATTTCCCGAGTCAGAGCGTCTTCTACAAGTACTTCAAAGCCCGCACAGGCCAGACTCCGTCCGAATACAGGAAGGGGTAGTTACTCCCACTCAATAGTTGCCGGGGGTTTGGATGAGATGTCGTAGACTACACGGTTCACTCCGCGCACCTTACGGATGATTTCGTTGGATACATCCCTCAGGAATTCTGGCTGGAAGGGATACCAGTCGGCCGTCATTGCGTCTGTGGAAACCACGGCGCGCAGAGCCACTGGATTCTCATAGGTCCGTTCGTCGCCCATTACGCCAACGCTTCTGACGGGCAGGAGGATTACCCCGGCCTGCCATATTTTGTCGTAAAGGCCCGCTTTGCGAAGGGCTTTGATAAAGATGTCGTCGGCTTCACGTAGTGTGTCCAGTTTCTCTTTTGTAACTTCGCCGATTACGCGAATCCCAAGGCCAGGGCCAGGGAAGGGGTGCCGGCCGATGAGCTCCTCCTTGATTCCGAGGGCCCGTCCAACGCGGCGTACTTCGTCCTTGAACAGCATCCGCAGCGGTTCCACAACCTTCAGGTTCATCTTTTCCGGAAGGCCGCCCACGTTGTGGTGGCTCTTGATTTTGGAGGCGATTCCTTCGATGCCGGCGCTTTCGATTACATCCGGATAGATGGTTCCCTGGGCCAGCCAGCGTGCTCCTTCGATTCTTCTGGCATATTTGTCGAAGGTCTCTACGAAGACGCGGCCGATGGCTTTTCGCTTGGCTTCCGGTTCCTCCACGCCCTTCAACGCTTTTAGGAAATCGGCCGAAGCATCGGCCCCTACGACATTCAGCCCCATGTCCTTATATGATGCAAGGACGTTCTCGAATTCGTTTTTGCGCAGAAGGCCGTTGTTCACGAAGATGCAGGTGAGATGCTGGCCGATGGCCTTGTTAAGCAGCACGGCCGCCACTGTGGAGTCCACGCCGCCGGAGAGGCCCAGGATAACTTTGTCCGTGCCTATCTGCTTTTGCAGCGCCTCCACCGTGCTTTCGATGAAGGAGGCTGGTGTCCAGGAGGCTTCGCAGCCGCAGATGCCCTGTGCGAAATTCGCCAGAATCTTGGCGCCTTCATCAGTATGGTAGACCTCCGGATGGAACTGGACGGCGTAAGTGGCTTCGCCGGCAAACTGGTAGGCTGCGTTTTCTACATCGTCCGTGGAGGCTATCACCTGCGCGTTTTCAGGCAGGGCCGATATCGTATCCCCGTGCGACATCCACACCTGGGTTACGGGACTTACGCCTTTCAGCAGGGGACTGTCCACTACTTTTTTAAGCATGGCCCGGCCGTACTCCCTTGTATCCGACGCCTCTACCTTGCCGCCGTACTTGTGGGCAATATACTGCGCCCCGTAGCAGATGCCAAGGAGCGGCAACTTGCCTTTAATCGTGCTAAGGTCAACTTGCGGGGCGTTTTTGTCCCTCACGCTGCAGGGACTTCCTGAGAGGATTACGCCCTTCACCGAAGCGTCGGGGGCAGGGAATTTATTGAACGGATAGATTTCGCAGTAGACGTTCATTTCCCTGAGGCGACGCCCGATGAGCTGGGTGACCTGGGAACCGAAATCGAGGATGAGGATTTTGTTCATGGTTACAAATTTAGAAATTTTTCTTGCAGAGTCGCCTCTTTTTGACCATATTTGTATCCCGCCACCCGCTCTTCAAAGCCTTCGTCCAGGCCGCGAAAGACCGCGAGAAGGGGTGATTTTCCCTATCTTTGCGTATGCGACACAAGATGCTGATTATTTTGCTGCTGTGCCTGGGGAGTACCTTGCGGGCGCAGGAGCTGCTTTTCGACGATGGGTGGAAGTTTTCCCTGGGCGATGCGGCCTCTCCGGAGAAAGACTTCGGCCGGGGGACGGAGTATTTCAATTACCTCACCAAGGCGGCTTCAATCCACAATTCAGGTCCGTACGCAATGGATTTTGACGACAGCGCCTGGAAGGAGGTCCAACTGCCGCACGACTGGGTGGTGGATCTTCCCTTCGACCCTGAAGCCAGCCACAGCCACGGCTACAAGACTGTGGGCTGGAAGTATCCGGAAACCAGCGTGGGATGGTACCGGAAGCATTTCACGGTGCCTGCTTCTGCCGAAGGTGAGCGCATCGCCTTGCGCTTCGACGGCATCTTCCGCGACTCCGACGTATGGGTTAACGGTTTCTGGCTTGGCGGCGAGCGAAGCGGCTATGTATCGGCCCGGTTCTTTGAAGGCTGTTGGTTATGTCAATGGTCGTCGGAAGTGCGTGGAGCAGGTGTTTACGGCCGGTGCACCGGCGCAGCTGTCGGTTTCCGCCGACCGCGTGCGGCTTAAGGCCGACAGTCAGGACCTGTCAGTTTGGATATCAGCGTGCTGGATTCAAAGGGGCATTTCGCGCCTACAGCTTGCGTTCCAGTCACCGTTACGGTAGACGGTCCCGTCCGAATCCTCGGTGCCGGCAACGGGGATCCTGCCTTCCGCGGGCGTGAACGGCCCTTGGACCCTTCGGCCCGCAGTTTCACCATCGACAGTTTCAACGGCCACGCCCAGTTCCTGATCCAGGCTACCGGTCAGCCTGGAACTGCAGTCGTCCGTTTCGGCCCCATCCCGTGCGAGGAGCCCGTCTGCATTACCGTCGTAAAGTGATGGAGATGTCCCGAAAAATGGGACATCTCGTTCAAAAAAGGCCGAAAATGATAGAGATGTCCCGAAAAATGGGACATCTCCGTCACTCAGAGTGGTTTTCTCATATTTTTTCTATCTTTGCGTATGCGACACAAGATGCTTATACTTATGCTGATGTGTCTGTGGAACTCTCTGCAGGCGCAAGAGCGGCTTTTCGATGAATGTTTCCAGGATGCCACCCTTCGGCTGGACTATGCCTTTGCCGGCAATGACTCACATCAGGAGATATATCTTCGGCAGGCATACCTTACGTCGGCCTGGGCTGGCAGGCGCACTAATCTATCCCAGCCGCTGCTGGATGGAAACGGCCAGATTCGAGTGCTGGATCCAGTTACCGGCGACTGCCTGTACGCAAACAGTTTCTCGTCCCTGTTCCAGGAATGGACTGCCACAGAAGAGGCTTCCCGCGTGCAGATGGCGTTCGAAAACAGTTTTCAGGTAGGTGTTTATGAAGGCGGCGGATACCAGTCAAAAGGTGTGTACCGCCCCGTTCAGGAATGCCGTATGAAGATCAACGAGTGCGAGCGCTTCTGCCCGGTCTGTTCCCGCGCCATCGAGCGCATGATTGATTACTATACCGGCAGGTAGGGGACAGATTACAAAGGCTCAATTTCGAACAGGGCGATGCTATTGGATTCCAGAGTATAGGAGCCTGCGACGCCTGGACGGCGGTCCATGCCCTGGCTGTCGGTCATACGGACTCCGGTGACGCGCCAGCCGTCGGGAAGATGCAGCGAGACCTCACAGGGCGCATTCTGGGAGTCATCCTCATGGTAGCGCACAACAAGCAGGCGTACGCCACCGTCTTTCGAGCGGGCCGCACATGTGTAGATGTTGTCCGTGTCGCAGCCGGACTCCACCTGGGTGCCATAGTCCGCAAGTTCCGCCCAGTAGTACAACGCCCAGTAAGGTGGCCTGGGGTCGCAGAATAACGGGGACCATGGGCCGCACCAGGTCGTATTGGGCCGGAGGTCGTAGTACATCAGCATATCTACCGGCTCGTTCTGGCATGCGCACATGACGGCGCCCACAAATGCCGCACCCTTCACGGTGGGACGCATCTTACCGCTGTAATTGTCCGTTTCTTCCCAGCTGCGGTTGTAGTTCCATTCGTTGAGAATCGATTCTGCCGCTCCGAAACCATTCTCGTCCAGCATCTTGCGGATGATTCGCATATCTTCTACGATGCGCGCCGGCTTGCGGTGGTACATGTGGTGCGAGAAGAAGTCCAGCGGGGCCCCTTTTTCTTTTACGCACTCCAGGAATGCCGGGCCGTACTTTCGCGGATTGGCAAAGGCGGGACCGCCTATTTTCAAGTCCGGGAAGCACTTTTTCAGATGCTTTGCAGCGACAACGTACAGCTCGTCGAACTGTTCCATCGTGCCGGCCCAGGTCCGTGGATCCGTCTTCCAGCGGTCTTCCGGCTGGTCCAGGTCGGGTTCGTTCCAGATTTCCCAGTACTCGATGCCCATTTCGAAGCCATCGGCCCAGCCTTCGTTGTAGTGCCGTATGATGTGCTCGCAAATCTTCGCCCACTTCCTGTAGTTCGCGGGCGGATAGATGCCATACTTCTTCTTCTGATGCTCGATGCTCTGGCCGAGCCGGTAGAACGGCTTCGTTCCCGCTTTTTGGATGTCCAGCATCACCACGTCACTGTTCGTGAAATCATAGGATTTAGGGGAATTCACGTCCGCGCTGAAATCCGGGAACACCTGATTGATATCGATGCAGTGGCCGCCATATTCCTCGCCGAGCGGCGTATCGTGCGTCCGCGCGAAAGGAATCCTGAGGGACTTGTAACTTTCCAACGTTTTTCCGATGGGGCCATTGTTGCCAGCGTTCATCGGCTTCACCGCCCCACTGACGGCGGACGGAGTCACCGAGACCACCGCCTGTCCGCGAAGTGCCTCGCCGCACATGAGCAGCAAAAGCATAACTGAAACGAAGAATTTTTCTTTCATAGCATTGCAAATGTACGGAATTCCGGTGGTATCGGCAAATAGTCGGAAAAAAAAGCCAACATTTTGCGCAGAGCCGGTAAATCGAACTAAAACATTTTGCGCAAGGTAAAAAACAGATTAAGCCGACAATCTTGCAGAATTGAGTACAAATCCATATCTTTGCCTTGATTTCGTGTAAAAATGGCACAACAACCAAGTTTGATTTCGTGTAGATTTTTGTAAAACCAAAGCTTGATTTCGTGATGAAAAGAAAGATATACGACCAGCTGCTCCTTTGGAAAAACAAACGCAAAGGCAAGTCAGCCATGATGATAGAAGGCGCCCGCCGCGTGGGCAAGAGCTACATCGTCAAGGAATTCGCCCAGAAAGAATACAAGAGCTACATCCTAATAGACTTCTTCAAAGTCGGGGATGACATCAAAGATCTCTTCAAGAACTACAAGGACAACCTGGATATGCTCTTCACATACCTGAGCACCTACTTCTCTACCAAGCTTTATCCGCGCGAGTCCATCATTGTCTTTGACGAGATTGAATTCTGTCCTGCAGCCCGTGCCGCCATCAAGTACTTGGTTGAGGACGGCCGATACGACTATCTGGAAACTGGCTCCCTGCTCGGCATGAAAATGAGCACCAAAAAGAAGCGCAAGAAAAACGAGAAGAAGGAGGACTACCTGGTTCCGTCCGAAGAAGAGAGCATGGTCATGCACCCGATGGATTTCGAAGAGTTCCTCTGGGCTATGGGCGAAGAATCCTTGATGGACTTTGTCCGGATGAAGTTTGCCGCTCAGGAGCCCGTCGGCCAGTCCATGCACCGCAAACTTATGGACTACTTCCGCCTTTATATGATTATTGGCGGTATGCCTCAAGCCATCCTGGAATACCTGGACACCAAATCCTTCGAGGATGTTGACCGCGTCAAGCGCCAGATCCTCAACCTCTACTACAACTGCATCGACAATTACGCCGGCGTACATACGGCCAAAGTGAGGGCCATCTACGAGGCCATCCCTGGCCAGCTTCAGCTGCATGAGCATAAGTTCCAGCTATCGGACCTCAACAAAGATGCCCGCTTCCGGGACTATGACAGTTCTTTCTTCTGGCTGCGTGACGCCAAGATGGTGAATCTCGCTTTCAACACCACAGAACCCAGCATCGGCCTCGGACTCAAGCAGAAGGACAATTCACTCAAATGTTACATGAACGACACAGGGCTCATGATCAGTCATGCCTTCGATGAGCGCGGAATCGTTTCTGAGCAACTCTACCAGAAAATTCTCAAGACAAACTGGAGGTCAATGCCGGCATGCTGATGGAAAACATCGTCGGCCAGATGCTCACCGCCATCGGCTGCAAACTTTTCTTTTACTCCAACTCCTCCCGCGAGAACAAAGACGATAGGATGGAGATTGACTTCCTTATCTCCAAGAAGGCCATCACCAGCCGCCACAACATTTCTCCCATCGAGGTTAAATCCTCTACCGGTTTCACCACTACATCCCTGGAGAAATGCATCAAGAAATACTCCACGCATTTGGCACAGGCCTATATCGTCCACACCGGTGACGTGGAGAAAGATGGCGATTACCTATACATCCCGCTGTATATGGTTCCGTGCCTATAATCAAGAATCGCGACCTCTCATCCCCGGCCTGTCCGGGGATTTTGAGAATTCAGCGGTCTGTCTTTACAACCCAGACGCCATCTCGTTTGCCATTTTCACGAGTTATTACTCCCTTCTCGGATAAAAGTGTCATTTTGGCACTTTGAACGGATGTGATCTGCAAATCTCGATTGCTCAGTACGTTTTCTTCTCCCAGCAAAAGGTTCCTGAAAAAACGCACAAGGTATTCGTCTGTAGCAGAAATACCTTTCGGAAAGCTGTTATAATTAGCTCTTACCAAGGCATTTCGTGTCTCTCCTGAGAAAAGTCATAGTTTAATGTCGCTTGAATCATTGATGCGCTGGCATACAAAACCGTATCACCACCTAAGACCCATTCACGTTTGGTGATATCATAATCACGATAACGCCCGGCGAACTTGAATAATTCCTGAAACAGATGGCGATGAATTCTTGCCAGATACTCTGGGGAAAAAGAGAAGGATTTTTCTGTCAGCAGTTCTTCAATACGCGCAGACACCTTATCGGCCTCCTCTGTCCTTTCGTCCTCGACTTCTTCCCTTGCAGTTTTGGACTTATAATAAGCGTCCAGCATCTGCTTGACATCATCAATGGTGATGTCGCCCTCAATGTGCTTCCTAGCGGTATCAATCAAGTATGCAGACGGCTTTAGACCATCTACATCCTGAAGGCCGATAGCCGTCTGCCAAGCAGCCGCTTTCTCTTTTCTTCCCGGTTCTCCCTGCCGGATATACTCATCAAATTCGCTCATGCCTTACTATCCATAAGTTTCTTAAAGATAAGAAATATATAGCACAGAAACAAGGATTTGACGCTTTTTATGTCTATGCTTCTTCTAAGAATTCAACGGGCTTGCCCTGGCTGCGGGCGTATTCAATTATGCTGTCGATGTCAATGTCTAATAAATCATATCAAAAGCCGAATCCGGCCCTCTGATTTAACGAAGGTATCGGGGTGTGACATGATAACGGCGTAGACTTGCTTATCCGTCACCGGCGCCTTATCCAAGCGTGTATAGAGCCCACGGTCATTAATTTCCTGGGCGATTTGCCCGATCTTCATCCCGTGGCCAGAGCTAGCCAGGAGGTAGACTATGGCTTCTTCGAGTTTCATAAACTCTAATCTGACTGCTCGTAATAGTAGGAGTAGTCGATACCCTTCATAAAGGTTTCGCGGTCGGCGATTTTGTCGGTAAGAGCACCCGAAAGAATGGCCTTGATGGGGGCCGGGTCAACCACACTGCGCCGCATAGCTTCCAGATAAGTATTTTTGTCTATCCGGCTCCAGTCTACGCATTTCTTTAGGGAACGACGCAACATCAGGTCCAGCCAAATACGTGTACTCCTTCCATTCCCTTCCATGAAAGGATGCGCCACGTTCATCTCAACATACTTGTCCGCTATTTCGTCAAACGTTGTTTCCGGCATCGCCTCGATGGTGGGGAGAATCGTTGTGAAGTGCATGCAATTGGCGAAGGTGAATCCGCCCTTGCTGATATTCTTGGTGCGAATCTGACCCGCAAAATCATACAGGCCGCCGAAGATGTATGCGTGGATCCGGGGCCTCAAACTTGAAGTCGTGAGTGACACTCACGAGTTGAACTCCGTCACCGCTCAATTTCCGCTTGAGCCAGCGCCAATAGTTACCGGCCTTCACATAGTCATCTTCATCATTGATGGCACGGATAATGTCAATAGCGGAGAACCACCATTTAGAATGATCCTCATTCCAAACGGCACGGACCTCGCGGTCATTGTAGAAGCGTATGGACTTCTTAGCCATAATCAAGTCTCTTTTATTGCGATTTACGAAAAATCTAGCTCAAATGCAAGCCTGCTCTGTCCTCATGCGGTGGCCGTTGTCGATGAGGATCTTCATGGCTGATTAAGTGTTTAGGTTTACACCTTTAAGTTACACAAAATCAGCCGGTAATGCAAGAGGTATGGCGTGGGCGTTTACCCCGTTTGGGCGTAGTGAATTCTATTGAACGGAAAAAGTTATTGGGCAGATTCTTTTGCCAGAAGTTTGCCGATGAACTCGCGTGTTGGCATCTCTCCCTTTCCGTGCTTGACGAGGAAGTCATAAAGCTTTCTTTGGTCTTCTTCAAGGTTGCCTGTCTTGATGATCTGAATATTGTTCATCCCATAAAGGGTGGACAGGTTACCGTCGGTCATGCCTTGCAGGGAGCGTTTGATTTGTATCTCAGAGGCATCGTCTCTTGTGAAGATGGTGATATCTTTGCGATTAGGATGGGTGTAATCGGTTTGCTGCTTGAAAAATGCCTTGAAATACTGCCGATCATTCTCGCCGATAGAGTGACCGAAGATAACAACCTCATCAGCATTCCGGAGGTCTTCAACAAGTGCCGGCGGGTTGAAATGAGGGTCGAAAGATTTCTGCAGGAAATCGTAAGCTGGATCGAACGACCCGTCATCACGTGTCCCGATAATAATGCTGCCGTCAGCACAACTGCCGTGCAGATAATGGACCTTGGCTGCGTCTGGGCCTCGTCCACTGAGCTGCACAGGAGTATAATTGAAGGTATAGATGTTGACGAAGTCTCCCTTCACGGCCTCTTCATCCAGGAACGCGATTACCTGATAAGCAATAGTCGTGGTGAAACTTTGTGGCAAGAAAAGTGTTCCCAAGTACTTGCACAAACCCTCCTTGATAAGTTTCAGCGCTTTGCAGTCGCGCCAGATGGGTGATTTGAGGGCATCTTCTTTCAGATGTTCGCCGACAGAAGGTATAGGCCGTTCTCTGTATGACAGAACTCCTTTATTGACAAGGGATTCAACCAGATCAAGTTTATCATCATACCAGCGGCAAGCGAAGCCATACGAAGTGAAATCTTTAAGGAAGTCTTTTTCTTCGCTGGTGAGAATGTCCGCTCCCATCTTGGGGTCACGAAGGCCTTTATAGTAGTTGAGCAGTTCATTCTCAAGGTCGTACCATTTGACGGCTTCCAGGTTGTCTGGCCAGCGCTGGTTAAGATGGTGGATGAGCGGAGCTGGATAGTCTTTGGGGCAGAATTCGGACTCCCAAAAGTCTTTGTAGGATGTCTTGAGACCAAGGTCAAGGTCGAAGCCGTTGCCGAGGATGAGGACTATTTTGCGGGGCTCAGCCATAATCAGGTATATCAGTATTACACTGTTACAAAGTTCGATATTTTACAAAAGATTATCAAGACTCGAGTTGTTGTTGTTATAGCCTTCATGTTGATGCTAACTATAGTATGTTGATAACTTTAGTATGCATTCATAACTTTGCAAAAGCAAAAAACACCTTTTTACATATGGATAAAAATCCTATTCTCTTGCAGTTCGGTAAGAACGTTCAAGAGTACCGTAGGGCCCAGCAAATGTCGCAAGAGCAACTTGCAGAATCTGCTGGCGTACATCGCACTTACATTGGAATGATTGAAAGGGCAGAAAAGAATATAACACTTTTGAACATTGCCAAAATTGCTAATGCCCTGAAAATTAGCCCTTCTGTGTTACTTAAAAATCTATAGAGATGGCTACAGCTATTACTTTTTCTGACGGAAGTTTCCTTGAGTTTGCACAAGGTAAATTCGATGATTGGTGTGTTTATTTAACACGCCCTGGCCAAGAACGCTATGCGCCGCGCGATGAAATTTATTTTGCTGAACTGCTTCAGTACGGTAACAAACACGGCGCAAGGCAGATATACGATGATTTTATATCCATCTATGATCTTTCTGACCGAGAACTGAAAGACGATGTTTTTCAGCATATTCATGGCATTTCACAGAAGTTTGGCGAAGATAGCCTTGAGATAGAGATTCTATACTCAATCCTTTATATGGGGATGGTGGCTGAGAATAATAAAAAGTTCACAGTTCTAAAGAAGCGGGTAAAGAGACTTGGCGTACACCAGGTGTTAGTAGATGGTATGCCCCCACAAGAGGCTGCGAATTTCAGTAAGAAGTATTTGTGGCAGAAGAGCCCCCAGAAAATGGCAATTTGGAACGCCATGGGTGACAATGTTCCGTTTTGGAAGGTCCTTGATAGAGAATGTGTTTCAAGAGGTTTTTAAATATGTATAACCCAAAGTATTTCATCCAAAATCAGATGTGGCAGTACCGAAGCCCTAAGGGACCAGCAATCCACACTTTTGTGTCTTCAGACGGTACTGCAATTGGAATGTTTCAGGGTAATAGAGGCGCCCATCCGGAACTTGATTTTCGAGTCAAAATCTTACAACCACGAGAAGATGCTAAACCATTCCTCCTTCCTCACGATGAATGGGTCGTCGATGTTTTGCTCAAAGCACAGCACTACAAAAATGAAATAATCCAAATTCTCGATTATTATCTTGATTTCTACGAGAGCTGTACACCATTTGCTTCTCTTGAAGATAGAGATAACTAGGGATTGTCGTTTAATGTTTTCAATTTGAGTTGAGCGGGAGCCATCCCTTGTTGCTGACGCATCAAACTCGTCGTTTTATATCATTTTTGCACTTGATCCGGGCTTCATCGCTCGGATTTTGCG